>JAABUV010000235.1_pt1 | contig 84296 bp, 93 predicted proteins | sample 5559971 | NCBI WGS metagenome assembly JAABUV01 (sample SAMN10711881, study PRJNA513362) | rock metagenome | isolation source: Antarctica rocks | place: Antarctica: Victoria Land, Knobhead nord | collected 2015-12-19 | reverse complement strand
TATTCGCGGTCGACATGGTCGACTTATTCCACAATCAAAGTCCCTACTCATAAACTGATGAAGATCTCTGTGACTGCCCAAACAATGCCACTGCATATATCTCATTCCTACAGCAGGATCTACTCGCAATAACAAGTCGCCGACAAATGCGCTTTCCAGTACAGTATCGAATGCGGCAGAATTTACCTGCCCTCCAATGACTCTATCCCAGTGAAGCCTGACCTCTCACTGGACGAGCCTTCTACCTCCGACTTGTTAAGAGGTTGACGATTAAAGTCTTTGGATAGCAGGTTAATAGGCAACGGGTATGAAGCGTCCTACACCCGAGTGTTGCAACCGCCGCTAGTGTGACTAGTTCGTACTGGGTTAGCTGGTTGGTTCTCGTGGAGAGGAGTGTCAAGGATCGAGGGGTTGATAGTCAGATTTCAACTTTTCTAAGTCTCAGTGGAAGTAGAAGATTGTATTGAACACAAGGAGATCTATCTAGCTATGGAAATGAGCGTATTTACTGAGCTCTATGAGCATTGCTCAGTGTGCTCAGAAGTCCTAGGCACTGAGCGTCCTGAGCTTTCCTTATGCCAAGGCGCTTCCCCCTAAGGGTTAGCGCAATCGCTGGGTAACTACTGTGTAGCCATGGGCGTAACACCTGGTTGTACTTATGGTAATAGCTCGCGGGGTCCTCCGACTCAGAGTCAGAGGGATACTCCGATATTTTCCCTTTACCGAGCTATAAGCCCAGGTACCCATGTGGATTCTATATCACCCCCAGTTTCTTCATACTAATTCTTGCTCCGTCTTCGGTGACAGCGATACCCTTGCTCACATGAACAGTCAATTGTCGCGCTAGATGACCCTTTAAGATCACTCCAACCATGAGGATATCCACGAGCAATACGAGGAACGCGCCCATTCCCCACATCCATCCTACCCCCACCGCGGATTGCCACTGGGTTACAATGAAAACAGAGATCAGTCCGAAGGTAACCCGGTATGCGTTGAGTGAGACTGAGGCCTCGACGGGGGTGTGCAAAAAACACTCGATAATGTAGTTGTAGCAGACCGGAAGTGCGAGGAGCGCTCCGAACCAAATGAGGAACGATGCCAGGGCGAGAACCATGAAATGAAGGTGGTACTCGAGACCAGCGCCGTATATACCCAGCCCAATGGGCAAGAGGATACAGGGTAAGATGGTATTGGAAAGGCGATACTCTGTATGCCAGGTGCCGCCACGACGGCGGGCCACCCAGAGGGGGATCTTGTCATTGAACAGGTAGCCGCACACTTGAGCGCCGATGATGCCAACCCAAGCGGTCATGGTGAAAAACGCGAGTTGGAGCGGCGAGAAGCCGTAACCTCCCGCTTTTGGGGGGGTTTGAAGGTAGATCGCCAAAGTTGAGGCTTGCATGATGGGAAGGCCCAAGGCGACGAAGACGAAGGTTCCCACGAGAATGGTGATTGGCGAGAATGTGATTTGGAAAGGGACGATGACTTGTCGTTTCTGATTCACAATGTCAGCGGTACGTCGTACAGAGACAGGAGGGCGGACAGCTTTTCCGATGACAACTTACGAATTCCATGGCCTTTCCTGCCGGTTGGGTTCGAGTGCCGGGGAAGAAGGTCGTGACACGGTTGGCGACCCACGCTCTGGGCAGGGGTGAACGTTTCATAGCTGTTAAGCCGCGACTATAACTGGTATCCTCAACAAACAAAAACACGCAAATTATCGCAGTGCCTATAGGGCCTAGGGTCCACCAAAAGACATCATCCCACGGCCTTGTCTGGGCAATGAACCCGCCCAGTGTTCCGCCGCCGACGACCGCGAAGATAATGAGGACCTCGAAGATGGCAAAAGTCCTACCCCGCTGGTGCAGGTAGAACATATCGATGATGTACCCACTCCCCAGGATGGCTGGGATGACACCGAACAGGCCGCAGATCAGACGCGAGATGGTGAAAGTAATGTAGTCGTTCGCACCGGTCATCTCGCCTGCCCAGATTTGGCAGACGAAGGTGACAATCAGACTCCACAAGATGACAGAGCTGCGCCCGAACAGCGCCGCGAACGGGGCGATGAGGAACGGTCCTGCGACCCAGCCGGCGAGAGCAGCGGCGACCGAGTTGAGCAGGTCGGCCTCAGTCTTGTGGTAGGTGGGTACCTGCAAGATGAAGGTGAGCTGATTGGAATTCGGCGACATCTGGCCTGCGAAACCAGCCAGACAGATGCAGACGAAGACAACAATCTTCCTGCGCATTGGCCAGTTCTACCCATGATCGAGGTCAGCGCATGGGTCTTGAAGCTGTTGTGTCGCGGCACGTAGGTATGCGAGCGTGCACTTACCAACGGATCTTCGGGGTCGTCGCTGGGTTGCGGGATCAGAACAATCGTTTGGCCATTCTTCTCCGTGACTTTGGGGGATTTGGGCCCGCTGGTCGAGACTTCGGGCGTGGGCTTGAAGTCCTTCAGCGATACAGGTGTAGACATGTTGGCGACGTTGGCGGCGGCGTCGCACAGTCGAGGAGTTTGGCGATCGCAAGAGGAGGGGAAGGGTATATGGGGTAGGAGGCTCAATGGTGACTAATGCAGCCACGAGAAGCCAATTTTTGTTGGGAAAGACTCGAACATTCTCCGATACAGTAGTTTGGCGGAGGAACGTAGTGAAGCGAGATGAGATGACGCACGACTGCTCCAGACATCAAACATCATTGGAGGAATTTTCAGAAAGGGAGAGTCTACCACCCACCAATGTTATCTAGTTCTCTTGTTCCAAGCGACAAGGTCACAATGTGACACAAGCTGCCTTAGCCTGAAGCGAAGGATCTCCTTCTCCAATGGGAAAGGCTCGTTTTGCCAAATCCTTCAAGATGACGGGTTCCGGCCAAAACTGCGCCTATCAGCACATGTCTTAGGTGTTGTATGTAGGAGCAACACTGGTTGACGGAATCGATGTAGGAGTTTATCTATCTACATAGGATGAAAATCTGGTAGTCGCTCTTGATTGCGTATACCAATATTTTGCACACAACTCAGGCTTGTACGTGGCTAGGGTTCGGGAGGGAAGGGAGGGGAAGGATTAGCGTACGGGACGCAGACAGAAGCGTGTTTACATGTTCGACCGTCAAACTACAGAGTACGTGGTCCCGAGGCTAGAAGCCGTTTCCGTTGTTGATCCGCTTTAGTGTGGGGGATGCATCGTACGGCCACCAGCGCAACCTACGCTGTAATGCCAATCGAGCCAATGGAACCACGGCCGACAACGACTTTGCAGGCGCTAGTCCACGGCACTTTGGCCACATATCTTTGGGGCGACCGGCCCGGCACAGGTGCACAAATGTCAATCCGGGAAATTGGGAAGCAGGTCCGTTGAAAGTGGAAAGCCTATTCCACTTGGGACCGACTACAGCCCGATTGGCATCCATAGCGTCGTACTTCGCCATGCAGCCAGAAACACGTGCGCCGAGAAGCAATGTACCCCTACTCACTTGCGCCGAGAGGGTTGGTTTGAATCCCTATAACACCATACCCCATGCCATCATCTTTTTGAGGCCATTATCTGCAACTGCGCCAGAGTCGCCGACTATAACTTGCAATTTGCTTCAACTCACTGCTCTCAACCTGCAGCGTCAGCCCTTCATGGCCTCCCCCGCCCCGGTTCCGCCGCCTCGCGGGGATGTGTCGAGAGCCTATACGGTGGTCATACCCACCATACTGACAGTCATCATTGCGGCCATCATGACAGTCTTACGCCTATACGTCCGGATACATATGCTTAAGAGGTTGGAATGGGACGACTTGTTCCATGTGCTGGCCATGGTGAGTCGACTCAGGGACCGCGACGGTGGTCATTGGCCCGCGCAAGACAGACGCTGATGTGTTCCCTTGCAGCTGGCCGTCTTTGTCGTCATGGGTCTGATCCTCGCGGCGACGTCAAATGGCCTGGGACGACACATTTACTACCTGGAGGAGGCTCGCGCGACCTTTAGTGTGGAGCTGCTGAGAATTTGTGAATTTTTTCTCATTCTTTCAACGGTCTTGCTCAAGATGTCCATCAGCCTTTTCCTGAAGAGACTATTGTACGTTCGTTCAAAGACCTCCCCAACCCCAGGGTGGTCCGACTGCCCGCCACGTAGCACCAGAAAGAAGACCATTGCTAACTGAACGCCTCATCAGTCTCACCAGCAAACCATGGAAAATATTCCTCTGGACGTTCATTGTATTCAACACCATCACGAGCTTACTGGATGCTGCGATCATCTTCCCTCAATGCACTCCGGTTGATTTGAACTGGAACCATTCTGTGAAAGGACATTGCTGGTCCAAAGATGCTATCAATGCAACTGGAATCGCCCAAGGGAGTAATGACAACCCCCCGGGCCTTGACGTCGCTCAACCCGTCCTGCAGTATCTCACTGACCTGTGATATACAGCCATTGCTGCCTCAACAGATTTCATCCTGTCGATGTTGCCGATAGTGTTTCTCTGGAACATCAGAATAAAGAGGAGAGTCAAGCTAGGCATTTGCGGGGTTATGGCACTGGGATTCGCGTAAGACGGTTGACCACTCCAAGAAATGGATATACCAGGTACTGACGAATGATCGAATAGGAGCGGAGGATTTGCACTGGCGCGCACTGTCTTGGTACCCAGTCTTACCGTCACACATGACCCAACTTGTGAGTACCTCATGTCACGGCCCATCCGAAGCCTTTAGGATGAACGACAGAGAAACCCCGCTGAGCCGTTACCATAGGGGATCTCGTCAACCTGTTCTTGTGGGCAACGTAAGTGCTGCAACCAATTCGCGTTTCCTCTGCACAATCTGACCGGTGCGAATAACAATAGTCTTGAAGCCACCTTCGGCGTCATTGCGGCTGCTGCTCCTTCCGTACGACCATTGTTTGGCAAGAATGCCGCCTCGGCGGACCATTCGCGCTACAAACCCCGTTCGGTCCCTCTCCAGCAGTCCCGCAGAATCTTCAATTCGCGCCCCTCGTACTATCACGGTTCGGACCCTGAGGCAGGTGATTTTCAAAATTTGAACAGTTCCGCAGGGGCCACGAGTGAGGAAGCTACAGAGAGATTATTTCATGGCGGAAGCAGCCAGGCCAAGTTGTGGGAAAATGTTAGCAGGGAGATCGTCAAAACAACAGACGTGCACGTGATGCGTTCTCACACCGCATCCGAAGATGTTGGGACCGCTGTTACGTTAAGCGAGTCAACACCGGATTCAAACACAGTGTACGAGACGACGACGGAATTATAATCACTGAAAGCGCTTTGGTTGTGATGGAAATTGTAAGCTATTGGCGCGAGGAGTTCAAGGCTCGTCTGGGGGGGTCCATTGTGCTTTACTGCGTGTAGCTACGGTGGTCGCTCCGGCTCTCGTTCATCTTTACTCGGTCACCAGTACCGGAGCGTCAGTTGTAGAATGTAGAGTATTAAAGTCAGCCTTTCCGGCAGGAAACAGGAGCCAACCCTGTTTACCTATTGGGGAAAGCCATAGTACTCCTCATGTTGAAGTGATGGATCTACGAAAGCTTGAGATAAAGTCATTGATCTATCTATCTATCTATGGACTTGAATCATAGGGATAAAGGAGGTCTTGGCAGCTGACTAATATTTTACTTGTTTGTTAGCTCCCCCCCGTTTCTTGGAGTCCGTAATTGTGTCGTCGCGTTCTTGCCTATTTCTCCTTTTCTCTCTTTTCCCATTCTTTTGCTCTCCTTCTCCTGCTTTTTCTTTGGAAATATGGGCTCTACGCAAGCTCCTGAGAAACATTGTACCGTCGCTATCGTTGGGGGCGGGATCGGCGGCCTTACGTTGGCGATTGGCTTGCTTCGGCGCAATGTGTCAGTCCAAATATATGAAGCTGCTGCGGCTTTCGAAGAGGTTGGACTCGGCTTGTCAATCGGACCGGCAGCCCACCGGGCGATGCCACTCATCGATCCTCAAGTACGCGAAGTCTATGATCGGCTGATCACGACGCACGCGGACAGCCTTGGCTATGAGCATTTGCGGCAGACATGGTTTGAAATCGTTTGGGCTGCCGGAGAAAAATCCGGTCAGCTTCTCATTGACTTGAAGGCCCCTCCCTCGGGACAGACCACCGTGCGAAGGGCAGATTTCCTCGCCGCCTTGGTCCGACTCATACCACGCGAGATTGCGCATTTTGGGAAGCGGCTCGAGAAACTCGTAGAAAACGCGACGGATGTGAGTCTGAGCTTTAAAGATGGCACCTCGGCGGTTGCAGACTTGGTCGTTGGCTGTGATGGCATCCGGTCGAAAGTCAAGGAGTTCATGATCCCAGAGGAGCACGAGCAGACTCAGCCGCAGTACAGCGGCATGTACTGCTACCGAGCGGCCCTGGATATGGAGACCATGGTAGAAGCTGTCGGGGACGACCGCGCCAGAGTCTCCACAATGTACCTAGGGCAGGGAGCCTATGCCATTTCCTATCCTATCATGCGCGCTCAAAAAGTCAACGTGGGCTTGTACACGCTGAACGACGGGTGGGATTCTGAAACCTGGGTTCGCCCAGCTACGAAGACAGATATGCTGAGGGACTTCGATGGCATGGGTCCATATCTACAAGCGATCATGGAAGTAAATTACCACTCCCTCTGCTCACTCTTTGTGATGTACCTTACGTGGCTAAAAGACTTACGCTCGCTTCCTACAGCGCGTGCAAGACAAATCCCAATGGGCGATCTTCGAACATCCGCCCATAAGCACCTATGCGAGATCACGAGTCGCCATCCTAGGTGACGCCGCGCATGCATCCACGCCTCACCAAGGAGCCGGAGCAGGTCAGGCAATCGAAGACTCCCACGTCCTCGCAGAGCTCTTCGGCGATCCCCGGGTCACTGAGGCGAAACACTTCATCGCAGCGCTTCAGGCCTACGACACTGTGCGGCGGCCGCGGAGTCAGGAAGTAGTCACCAGTAGCAAAGAGAACGCCTATCTCCTGTGTTTGTGTTTGAATGGAGTCAAGGATGACGAAGGGTTATTGAAGGAAACGTTTCAAAAAAGGTTTCGCTGGCTTTGGGATATTGACATCGAGGGCGAGTCAGAGAGGGCGAGGGAGATCATGTTAGAGCTGATAGCGCGGAGAGAGGTCTAACTCGACGATGCGCAGCAGCTGTCTACCATAAATGCTTTAAGAAATTGTCTTGCGCTAATCCAAGGCCCGCCCGGCATTGGCAAGAGCTACACCGGTGTCGCTATCATTCAGGCCTTACTGAAAAATCGCAATTCAGCTAAGCTTGGGCCAATTATTTGTGTATGCTACACAAATCACGCTCTCGACTAGCTTCTCGAGCATCTGGTTGAAGACGGCGTGGAGCAGCTTATCCGTTTGGGATCGAGGTCGAATTCGGAACTCCTCTAGGACTTGAACCTCCACCACATATTGAAGGAATCAGGCCCACATAGAGCGAAGGTCATGAGAAATATCAAATTTATGCAAAGTTAGATATCGCTCTTGATGAGATCGAGGAGCTCATGCCAGGTCTTCGGGATACAGCGCGCTGGAGCAATGTCAAAGATTATCTCGAAGGACACGATAACGGTCATTTCGAGCAACTTTTCGGACGGGGAGTTGACGAGCATGGATTCCGGGAGGTACGCGGCAAGAACTTCAATATTTTGCATAGTTGGATCCACGGAGCACCCAAGCGCATTGCTTCAACTCGCCCAGTTCCGGAGCTTCTCGGTGTCAAGTTACAGGACATGTCTGGCTCCGAACGATTGGCGTTGCATAGGTACTGGGTCCAACAAAACACCATAGAACTCATCCGCCGTTTCCTACACGTTCTCGACTCATACCGCCATATCAAAGATTCGCTCAAAAAATGCCACCAGGAGCTAGACCTGCGTTGCCTACTTTGCGCGCACATCATTGGTGTTACAACCACAGGCCTGGCACGAAATTTAGACATTCTCCGCCGAGTGCGAGCAAAAGTCGTGGTATTTGAAGAGGCGGGAGAGGTACACACCCTCACCGCACTCCTGCCTTCCGTCGATCATGCCATTCTTATTGGGGATCACGAGCAGCTAAGTCCCCAGATCAACAACTACGAATTCCAATACGAAAATCCCAGGGGTGCAAAGTTCTCTTTGGATATCTCGCTTTTCGAACGACCGGTCCATCCTCAATCCGGTTATCCGCGGCTTCCTTACAGTTCGCTGGAGGTCCAGCGTCGGATGTATCCATCGATCGGACCCATTGAAACCCCAAGGTAAAACTGCTACGACATACGCCCAAATGTTTCTTCAGCTGACAGTCCGTAGCAGCAGAGATTCAACAACAACTATTTCAACTTCCTTCTCCGACCAGTCTCACGCCTGACAAAGAGGTATGTTCTACAATCCCTCGGCGTACAACTGCGACCACTGACTTAGGCCAAAGCGTCCACAGGAATCAGTCAACCCTTCTAATCTAGATCGAAAGCGGAAACGGAGTGAAGAGCTTGGACAGAATTACACACCTGAGGCCAAAGGAGCTGCCTGTACACCTTCCCAACGCCGGGAAAGCCCTACCCGAAAACGTCAACGAACCTCACCTGTAAACCGTACTGTTGCAACACGTACAGGCCTTCGTAGTGACACCAAGAACCGCGACGTCAACCCCATCCAGCATTGGATCGAAGAAGGAAGCTGGACTGGAGGAAATTTCAACCAAGATAGTAACATGGCTCATTCACTTACTCGGAAGAGGTCAACCCCATCTCTCAGTAAAAATGAATCAGATATCAGTGGTGTTTCTCTAAGAGAAGGAAAGAACCCTCTCGTCAAGAGCCGGCGCTACGAGCAAATACTTGTATCTGCTGGCATTTATATGGATGATGACGACAAGGTGGCCACTACGAAAGAATGCAAGGCTTTATGCCAGACCCTACTCAATGCGGACCAGGCAGCGCCTCATGATTCTCTCTTCAACGATGACTTATTCAAGAGGGTTTGCCAAAGGATCCGTAATAAAAACGAAGCCAGGGTTGTCCGCGATCTCTCCCCTCTCCTCGTTCCTTCCGCCGAAATCCTCTACCTTCGCGGAGCTACAAACTTCGAACATCTGATCGAAACTGTCGATGAAGGCTGGATCAAATCCATCCCTCTCATCAAAGGTCCTCGCCCGCAGCCCGACTTTGCTGTTGGACTCAAATCCTCTGCATTCACCTCTGAGCAGCTGAAGAAACTGTACCCCTCTATTGGTGATTGGCAGACGACGTCGCGTCTAGTGGCTACAGATGAGATGTATTTCCCATTCCTAACAGCGGAGGTGAAATGCGGTAACGAGGCTCTTAATATCGCGGATCGACAAAATGCTCATAGCGCTGCCGTTGCAGCAAACGCTGTCGTCGAGTTGTATAGATTGGTGTCGCGTCAAGACGAGCTCAACCAGAAAATCCTCATCTTCTCAGTCTCGCATGACCATCGGGCTGTAAGGATCTATGGCCATTATGCTGTGATCAATGGAAAGGAGACCTCCTTTTACCGCCATCCTATCTCGTTTTCGAGCGACCGAACGGCGAGAGCGCGCTCTCTCCTTTCCATTTCAAAGGTCGCCTGTTGATTATCAAGGTGTCAGGGCGTTGGTTGCGCAACAGGACGACAAGGTCGCTTTGCACGGCGTTGCTGCTCACTGACTAATGAAAATACAAGTTTCAAGGAACCTCACGCCTTCTGCCCCGCCTAATATTTCTCACAAGTAGACTCAAAGTTCGGACTCGACGGAGTCTCTGGAAGTTCCAGAGGCCTCCGCGGTGCGTGAAGCGGCCTCCGGCTGTACATTACGCTTCAGGCCCGTCCTCTGAGGAACTATATTCTCAATATCTTCATCATCATCATTATCCTCCTCCTCATCGTCGTCGTCGTCGTCGTCCTCAGTCTTGATCATTACGTCCGCTGACAGCCACGGCATCTTTTTGATATCGGCTTTTGTTAGTTGCTCCCCGGTATCCGGATGCTCATTGTTCTCCCGACACTGATCAAGTTCCGCGAGTAACTGTTCATTCTGAAAATCCAATTCTGCATCGATACGTCTGAGTTTGGCAGGGCTGAGTCCTTTCATTCCAGAGAGCGCAGACCTTGTGCTTACATAATTTTCCTCCAGGACCTCGATCAAGTAGTACTGGATTTCGCTTTGAGTACGCGCGGTTTTATTGACTGACCTTTGACTCGTTTTCTTGACTTTGACTCGCCCGTAGATTCTCATATCCTTGGCCGCTGTGTTCCTTGGTAGATCTTTGGATCCGTATATTCCCTCTTCTAGCCATTCTTTGGCGACCCCTTTCCCAAATTCTGCTCCTGGGTATATCTCGAAATACGGATTCGTATCCGTTCCACGATTCACGATGACCCGCGAGCCGAAGCCAGCTTTTCTGACGACCTCGACCTTTCCAAGGGATGTTCGCCCGTCTGACTCATCGGGTATAGGAACCCCGACCTTGGTCTTCACACCACCCTCGGTGGAAGACTACCCAGCTTTATCGGCGTTTGGGGACGCTGCGGCTCCGGAAGACTCTGCTCCGTTAGGGTCTGGATCTCTAATAGCAATAAGCCATGTCTCAGGGTACCCATGCCGCTCATTCAATTGACGCAGTACATCGTTGATGTTGGTTAACTTTTTTCTCGCGATGCTGTCAGCCGGATTTTTGTCTAAAGCTTTGACGTAAGGCTGCGCCATTTCGAAGTTGGCGGCGAAGGTGGGAATCTGAATGACAAAGTTCTGGAGGTCCTTCTGTGGAAGCCTGTCCTTGAGGTTCTGCTCCTTGATTTGCTTATTCAATTTCTCCAACTCTAAATTCGCTTCAGCGTCCTTAGGATTTTCCATGAGCTTTCCCAAATGCGTTGTAGCTTCCTCATAGATCTTCTTGCGGAAATCATCAGGCTTTGGAGCTTCGCTCTGCTCCATGTCCATTGGATCAGTGTCGTTATCCGCGTCACTTTTCCCCGCATAAGCGTTCTCGGCAAAGTTCTCGGATTCAACGCCGAGGGCTTTGGCTGCTGTGTTGACAACTATATTGGAAGTCAGATGTGCGCCAAACTAAGATAAGCGAGGTGTCTCGGATGGCTTCAAACAGTACCACCGAGTTTTGCCTACGTTGGAAAGCCTCTTCAGCACCTTCGTACTTATTCTTATCAGGGTGTAAGAGCAGCGCGAGCTTCTTGTACGCTTTTTTGCTTTCTTCTTTTGGGCTTGGGTCCTTCACTTTTAGGATTCGGTAGTACTGATTCGGTCCAGACTTTAGCACCCGGTTGACTGCATTCTTCTGCTCTTCGGTGTGTCCTTTCTGGCCTTCATCTGATGCGCCATCTGGGATTGTGTCCGGAGGAGCCGCGTTTTGAGACGGTTTCGCCTGACCTTTTCCTTTGTTCGCCGTGACCCCAGCAGTGTCTGGACCCGACGTGCTCTCTGGGGTCACAACATTGGCATGGTTGAGGATATCTAAGAATTATGCTGTAATTGCCTCGAAAACGTCGATTGTAAAACCCTCCATCTCTAACTTCATGGTCAAGGTCGCCTCAAGAGCAAGATTGAAGACTTGTGAAGACATACTCCCTCGTTTTCCCAATAATGCAATTACTTCTTGCCTTTCCCCTTTGGTTTTTTGAACACAGGTTCGGAGGTCTGAGATGACAGAAGTTCCGGCTCTGTCTGTTGTGAGTACGAGGTGGTCAATTGGCTGTCGTCTTATTCGAAGGACTCAAGATTTGATTGCTGTGAGAAGGACTCTACAGCGAAGTCAGCTCGCCGAGAAGAGACAGAGAGGTCCCTTGAGCACGAACGGGCTGTCATTCAGAAGATGACCGGCATTCTCGACAAATTCGAGCTTCCCAACGGTGAGGGTTTGGCCATTGATCTTCCGGACAGTATAGGTCTTGGTACCCTTTTCCACGAATGGGAAAGTACGAAATCGGAAGTGGGAAGTCTGCGGAACGAGCTACAGCGCACGGCCGCCGAGCTGCAGCACAAGCAACTCGTCCTCGAAGACTTGTCGAGAGAGTTTGAGATCCAGTCACAGAGTATGTCAGACACGTCTTTCTCCGACAGCGACGAGGAAACCAGCACCGAGCTGGCCGAGATGCAGGCAGTGTCGACGCTGCAAGGAATGAAGGATATAGTTGATTCTGAAGAAGGGCCAATGCCGTTTATAGAATCGCTGTTGTACTCTCGGAAGAGCTTTGTTTGATTTGGATTTGCCGCGAAGAGTGATTTTAGCTCGCTTCGTTGTTTCAGAGACGTGTTACTTGCCGAATGCAATGCCCCCAAACCCTCTTGAGGTACTTAGTCCGAGTATTATGAGTAGACAAAATAGAGGCTGTCGACTGTGTTCCGTCCTCGCTAGCCCACCTGAGGTGGATATGATCGGATCGAAGGCAGATGTCGTTTCTTACCGGTAGCATCTAGCATTTAGATCGAGTGCCCGTACGATTGACTGCCAGCAACGGATGGGAGGGCTCAAGTTTTGGATCACCACAGGCGCATACAAAAAACCTGCCGTGACCTTTCTTACTCCTTTTTGAATGGTGTGACCGTTCCTTATATGCGTAGTCAAATATGACCATCTGTAAGCATCCGGAATGGCACGCGGGTGACAGAATTCTGTGGACAGCCGCCAAGCGGCGCTAAGCTACTTTGGGCCATACATATAGAGATCTCATCATTTATCTATATATTTAGTACCCAGTCATCGCTCCATGGCCATCTATCACTGCTTGGAGCCTATCAGGCATAGACTCCACCTTCTGATTCATAAATGGGATTGATACGTTAGCCCAGCCCTCCGCAATAAGCGTTTTTGTAATGTTATCGTCCTAATGCGGTACTTTTCGAAGCATTTGCTTTGATGGTTGCCAGCAAATCTCAATTGGAGCCAAATCGGGACTGTTTGAGCAATTGAAATAGCTTATTAAGCCATTGGTATCCTTCCATTGACGTACGATATTCGTTTTTGAACCTCCACCATGGCCTGAATCACCATCTTCCTCCAAAACGAATGGATCAACACGGCCTGTACGAACGTTTTGGATCCATGGCTTGATCATTGGCTCCAAAATAGAGCCTCTGTAGACCTGGTGGCTCATCTTTCCATTCTGATTGCCTGGAACTTCGTAATATACCAAATCCGACTTAAATTCCCAGCCAATTGCAGCCCATACATGGAGTCTTTTTTCATCTTTTTGGTTTGGATCACCTTTTGGATCAGCTTCCTGGATACAATCTTGACAATACCGTTCACCAGGCTTCCTAATGATCCTTAATTTACCCTGTTGACCCCATCCAAAGTGACATTCGTCACTAAACCGAATATGCTTCCAATCATCTTTTTCGGGATAGCGATTTTTCATCAATATAGCCCATTCCAATCGCTTTTTCTTGAGCCGATCGTTGACCCAGCCTTTCCGACAGGCTATACATTAGTGATAGTCCATAGTACCCATCACTCGGTGGATCGTTCGACCTGATAAATCCAACCCAGCTTCATATCCAAGTTGTTCCCAAGTAAGAGCTTTAGACTCAAATTCATGGCTTTCAAGGATCTGTTCCATGTTCCTGATATCCTTAGGACTAACTGTTAAAGGCCTCCCACGTTGTGTATCCTTATGAGGCCCAGAATCACTCCTTCTACCCATATTATGATATAATTTTGCGACTAAGGATTTGGGAATTCCGGTTTGTTTTATAATTTGACGAAACGTCCAATGCGCATCGTCACGTAAGGCTTTGATCCGAGCCTTTTGAGGCGTATGCCACTCTGTATTGGGCTCGTGGCTTGGTGGGGAGCTCATAATGAGCCGACAATTATAGAAAAAATGATAAAATGATGAGATCTCTGTATATGTATGGCCCAAAGTAGCTTAGCGCCGCTTGGTGGCTGTCCACAGAATTCTGTTACCCGCGTGCCAACCTAATCATATGACGTCGCGGGATTAACTCCGCATCTAAGCCTCTAACCGATTAGGTCTTTACGCCCCACTATCACGTCTGACGGCTTATAAGCGGATTTGGGCATCGCCTGTAGGATCTGTGCATGCGCTCCGGTGAACATAAATCACGAATAGTCAGTCACAGCACCTCCTGCAATTAAAAAGAACCGGCGCGCTGATATGTTGTCAGGATAGACAGTTGCATAAAGCGCTACTACTTCTACAAGACCTCGGCCAGTGCTGTATCACTATGTCCGGCACTAAGACCCACGAGATCGACCCCAAGGGCAAAGAACTGTTGAAGGGAATTGAGAAAGGGCTTCCCAATATCAAAACACGCAATCAAGACAGCCATGGAAACCGAGAATATGAGCCAAACCAGATGCTGGACGCAAAGGTTATGCCGCTACTGGTGAACCTGCAACTAAGTGTACGTGACGACACTACCGCTTTAACTCTTCAGCCACTTAATAGTACCAGCATCTAGGATATACTGTGTGGCGGATAGCGAAGTCCATAATCGTCCAAAACAAAACAGATCCAGGGTACCTAATTCCGATTCGTGTATCAGGAAGTCTGTCCCTAAATCCTGGAGGTCCACAGCAGCCTGGATGGTACACATGTTACACCGTCGACACGCAGCTCACCCCAGAACTGGACTGTATCTTTGTTGGTAAGGCTAAGGAAAGGGATTAAAGGGCACATGGAGCTTTTATACTCGGGGAAAATGCAAGGGCAAGGGGCTGCTTTGGGAGAACAGAAGGATTTCCTTGTCACTTATAGCGTGGAGGGTTAATGAATGTGAGGGGTTTGCCATCTGCTCTTGATTTGATATATTAGGTTGAGGAAGTTCCTTACTGTATATAGTTTGAAGTGCCAAAGGTTCCCATCTGCCCTTGATCTAATGTGTCCGAGGTCGGAATCTCTTGTCGTCGATGACTCCAAGAGCTAGGGCCCATGTTTTCATTTGGCTGTTGGTGTAGATTTCCTCCAGTATAATACTCGGTAGGGTCAAACACGTCCTCTTGGGATTGTGTGCCGAAGTTCGGATTCTCTTGACGTTGGTGGCTTGAAGCGTCAAAGCCCGTGTTTCCCATCAGCTTTTGTTGAGGGAGTGTATTGAAGGTTGGATTTCCTCCAGTATAATACTCGGTAGGGTCAAACACGTCCTCTTGGGATTGTGTGCCGATGGACGGAATTCGATTGTGTACATAGCTTGGAGGATTCAAGACCATGGAGGCGTCTCCCATTGCGGCGTGGCTGTGGGAGTTGAAGGTCTCTGCCGTAGTTGTTACTGCTTGGTCCATAACGGTAGTAGGTGCATTCTGGAAGAGCTGGACTGCAGCGACAGAATTGTATCCTTCACCTTCAAGATTACCAGGCTCTGGAATTGGCCGGTCTCTTGAAGGTGTCCTATATTCACCATCATACTGTAGGCGTTGGCTTAAAATGGATCCATGAGCTCCTTGCATGGGGTTGCTTTGCGAAAAGGACACTGGATCAAGATGGCTGGAGCTCTGGTGAGCGGTGTTGCTCATCGCCATCTCATCTCTGCTGGTTGTATTTGTGCATTCACATCCACCAGAGCTGACCTTATAACCAGAGGAGTGTGGAGGATTTCTATGTATGAGGATGTGCTTCAGTGAGGGATCGCGTGATGCTGAAGATTGTTGACTCTGCTGGGGTGGATGATATTGGGTCTCTTGGGACGTAGCATGCGTTGCAGCTGAGGTCGGTGGTATTGACGGAGGCGTCCTGATGCCGTTGTCCAGACATGTTCTCCTTCGTTTTGAGGTCCTTTGGTCTGGCGCGGAGGATTTGTTCATTCGGTTCGCTGCATGCCCAATTCAAGACGTCAGTTACGCCACCATCTATCGGCGATTGCTAGAAGGACTTGCCTGTTTGTTCCGCTTGCCTTTGACGCACAACAGCTAACATTGTCGAATCGTCGTCCGGCTCCTCGTCTGGCATTAGCTCCTCATGGTTTGCGTTGGGGTCCTCGAAAACTGTTCTGAATGGTTCAGATCGTAGCCCATGTCTGTACGCACCCGTATCGAGGTTTGCTTGCCCTTGGTTCCCCACGCTATTCACGAATAGAGCCTGACCGGTAGGCTGACTCAGGCCTGTACCTGACACATGGGCGTTGGGCAGATTTTGCTGGAGAGCTAAGGATGTAGCTGCGCTTTCGCCTATCTCTTTAAAAGGCTGAGAGAGATCACCCATCTGTATCCGTGCCTGCAGATTGTCTTGACTGCTATTGGCTCTATAAGATGATGTTGTTGAGCTATGGTTGTTAAATTGTGATTTATCTTGATGCGACAGTTGGGCAACTGAAGGACATTGACGGAAATTGTCACCCTCATCCAACTGGAGGCGCTTGGTGCTCGGCGAAAGCTCAAACAGACCTTTGCGCTGCGATAAATCTCTGCACCACACTACTGAAAGGTAAGCGGCGTCCGTGACGGTAGCAGTCACATACCATTGTATTGAATCTGGCACCCGTCGAGCCAGGCTGCCTTCGTTTGTGCAAGCGCCTTGATCCATTTCGACTTGTCCACCATCTCCCTCAAGGATACAAGTTCTTCATATTTGACCGCTCGAAATTTGGTATTCCCGAAGCTTAAGATTGCCGAAATGCCTCTTGTACCAACCATCTTTTCAAAAACGAGCAGTTTGATTCCATGTACTATCCCCTTTCGTGTGAGACGCTGGTCTATGAATCGACGCGTGTTGCGTTTAAGGTATTCATTGATGTGTCCTTTGGTCTTTTCTTGTGCGTAAGTATGGTGTATCACCAGCTCCTCGACTCTTCTCGATCCATGCACTTGAAATTCCCAGTCTCCGAACTCCGAAGCCAAGGACCGCTCGCTCAGGATTTTCCGGAACTTAGCTTTCTGCGACGGCGGTCCTACAGCAAGCCGGAGGTCAACGACGCGAGGATCCTCATTCGCTCGATTCAGCTCATCATCGGTAGCGATGGTTTCCGATTTCGATAGGAATTCTTTGATGGCGGTTACATCTCTGTCCAATACTTCAATCAGATCCACCGTTGACGTTGAGGTCGGAGCGCTCTCGTGACTGCCAGAGCAGGCTGGAGTGGATGGCGGAGTGGAGGTTTGCCGGAGCGAAGAGATTGAGTCTTCAGAATGAACACTTTGAGACCTTGCGTCGATAGAAGCGTTCGGAGAGAGTATAGTCAAAGGCGATACTATCTTCGTGACTGGGAGACACGAAGAGGAAGCGAAGTCTTCCAAAGGATCTAAGCGCGAGAGGTGACCATCTGTTGGAGGCGAAGTGTAGTGTTCAGGCCCTCCAGGATTGCCTATGACCGTCTGTAGCCGTTGGTAGGCCAACAGAGCCTCGGCTCTGTGCAATTGAAGCAGTCCATTCGGAATAGTGGGTACAAGATTCAGAACCTTCAAGGCTCGCCGACTGTCATCGCAAAGCATGGCTTCATAGGATGTATGTTCGTGACAAGGAAAGAAAAGCGAAGACTACTCAAGGGCCGTAATGATCAACACGAACCCCTGTCCTTTAACCCGCGAGTTTAAGGACAGGGTTCAAAATTTGTGGCTCTTCCTGTTCAGGATCTAGCGTACAAATGGTAGTTCCCGCCTGTTCCATTCCATCCACCAGGCTGTGATCTCCCTACTTCGCCAATCACTATTAGCCAATCGACATGGATGCCACTCTCGGTCCGGTCTTGGCTACATCAATCGACATCGGACAAGACTTTTGGAACCGACCCTCGGACATGGCTTATGATAGCGAAATACGCATTCGACTCCGCTCTAGTCGTTCTTATGGTGCTGTACACCTTGAAATGGTTGGACGACGGTAAGCAAAAGCTTGCTCGGACACTATCTATGTCATATCGACTAATTGATCCATCTAGAAGAAGGGTTTTGGCTTACTATTGACCTACTTATTCGCTTCTCTATCACATGTGTAATGTTATCAGAGGTAGGCTTTCTATCAGGGGAATACATTACGATTTTTTACGTTTCATCGTAGCTGTTATTTACACGGGGATTTTTTACCCGCGTGCAGATATCCCATTGGGGATGGTGGTGGCATAAGCTTGGTCTCGGTACTATTTCCATCCTTACGCTCTTAGAATTTCTGCCTTTCATCCGGTATACTCATACCAGTACCGTGGACCCCGCATATGCTAATCCGAATTGCAGCTTGCATGAAGACATAGTTCATTTCTGGACTGGTTTAGGTGCAGTTCTCAGACTACTCGGCTTCAGGTCCGCAGCCATTTCCACACCAGACGGCTCAGTTTCTACCCTCGAGTCAGATATTGGGACTTTCTACTTGGGACCAGGTGCCTCAGTTTTCTTATCCTTCCACCGTTAAACCTTCTCAAAGCCAAATCCCATACATAGAGGAAATGCCTTGTTATGTCAACGCCAGACAATTCAAACGGATATTGAAACGGCGCGTTGCGAGACAACGACTTGAAGCACGGTTGGGATGTGCACCGGGGAGTCGCCGACCGTATGTCCACGAGAGTAGACACAAGCATGCAATGAGGAGGCCAAGAGGACCTAGAGGCAGATTCTTAAACAAGAATGAGTTGGAAAGGCAACGAAGATCGGTGCAAGAATGCCTTACGGACAGCGCTCGAACCCTTGAAACAAGGACCGGCCCGAACACAGACCGTATGGATCTAGAAAGGACTAATTCGCTGGCTGCTTTACCAAGAGATCACTGGGGAAAACCGAGAGAGGTGGTTTGCAACGGCAGTCAGGATAACGAGACCCACAAATTTGAAGCCCGGCAAAGCTCAAATACCGATAGCAAACCTCAGGTCTATATGGAAGGTTCCAATCATATTAGCAAAGCGATGACGTCTTCCTTCTATGGAGCTGGGGAGCTGGAATTTTGCGCAAACGGTTTGAGGTTGGAACGGCACCGGATTGTTATCGAAGCATCGTTGTCAACAATAAGGCTGGTGGTATAGATATTTTACATTTCGAGACGTAGAGGCGTTGTGAAGACCGAAAACGAACTGTTACGGTGATAGATTGCCACGCTGTTCATGGAGACATTCAGCCAGCAGTCGACTCTTTCCAATTCACCAATATGTTTCAACACTCAGCAGGCAGAAGCAATAAAGGCTGAGGTAGATCTTACCGCTATTTCTTTCGTCGACCTTCATGACATAGACTGTTGACACGGCTTCGTTATAAAGCGTCGCCATGTCCCTCCTTTCTCGTTCTAACTGTCAACGCCAACCCGCTCATGCAGGGCATAAAATGGCAATGGTGCTGGTGACCCAGCCCCGTCTCTCCGTTACCATGACCTTTGGCGACCCCTGTTCGCTTCTTTGCATTACCTTATCAATTCTTCCGTATTCTCCTTCCGGATGGGCCGGTGGATTTGCCTCCCTCAATACGCATACTTTCTCTGCCATTGTGGAGGGCAGTTGAGATCGAGCCGCTATCCCCGGCATACAGCTTTCTCCGATCGTTCTGACGGTGTCATTAGTTGATGTTGCTTAGATATTCTGAGTCGGTGAGGCAGCTCCTCATAAGACGACGTTGTCCCCCCGTGCCTTACGATCCGATAATCTAGAGCACCAATATCGCCTGCTCTGCCGGATCCAAGACGTTAACGAAAAATTGGATAGATCATCGTTTACCGTAGAGTCCTAGTGCCTTAAAAGGCCACATGGCGGTCGGCAATTTTCCTGCTCCTTGCGGTTCGGGGTGCCTCTGGACTCCATTCACGTTGATGGTCACGGCCGGTCGGAGGACTTGCGTCGCTGTCTAGTGAGTCGCTCATAGCGGTATAGGGTTTCGACATATCTGGTGAAAGCATGATATCTATAGTCTCTGACGAAGCGTCCATGACAGGGCACTGGGGTCGCTCTGGAAGATGTGGAACGGCTGTCGTTTCTTCGCGGAGGGAACGAAGGAAAGCAGTTGTCAAAGAGGGTGCAGCGTACATTTAATAATGCGGCTCACTTTTGGATGCTTAAGAGCATCCGCTTGTGGATCCCGAACGAAAAGCCTATAGTGGATGCTCGAAAGAGCTACAAGACAGCTTTCGCCATGTGACGGAGGCTGATCAGTCTCCACCGATCATGTCCAACCGAACATCGGATCGATCACGATCGAATACATTGAGCCGGCGACAAGCATTCTGGACCCCACTTCAGCAGTCCTAAAGGAGCTGAAGAAATAGAGAGACGAATTGGGTATCAAACACTCCTTGGCTGCAACGCAACGCCATCCCTTGCCTAAACTATTGACGGTGAGTTTTCCAAGGCGCCCTTCAATGGATTGTACTAACATCATCACGCGAGCATCCAATGAAAAGAGTTGTTAGTACAATGAGTCGGGATAGAATCTCTGACCGATTGAGGTATCGCATGGGCCTTGAACGCCGGGCATATCTATGTTAACGTTTGCTTCCTGTTTTCGCACTGTTCAATACAATTAGAGCTCCTTAAAAGTGCGGGAGAGTAGGGGCAGCCGCTCATTTGATTGTACATATTGTCAGCATTGGTGTACTTGTGTTCTGCAAAAGAGCTCTGCGCATTCGTATGGCAACATACGTCTGCAATGCCATTGCAATAGCTCTTCAATTTGTATTCTACCCTCCTGAGCATCAGGAAGTCCTAAAGAGGATTAACATCTGTCATTGATTTAAATGTGTTGCTGGGAACGAATTCACGTGATCTTCAGGCTACGTCATGAAATGGCCGCAGCCATGTCACCTTCAATTTGGAATCAAACCAGTCAGTCATTCTGATTATACGATTATTGGGGGATGATATTTCGGAGCTTCAGCTGCGTTCGCGTTGAAGTTATCAACAAGATTATACTTATGCCGTATCTGGACAAAATCCATTTTGCCTTTACCGAGCAAGCGACGAGCATGTGGGATGGAAGTAGCTACTTATCTTTTTTTACCGGATGTAGTGGGTTAAAGTGATCAATGAGAACAATTATAGGGGTGTGATGAAGGGGCACAAGGATCGACTGATATCAACCCAAGAGCTGCTCCAGACGGCAGGATCACATGAAAGCTTAATAATGGGGAGGAACTATGGCTTTATAAGGATATTGGTTACATCCATTCCTGTTGAAGCGGTAGCCGAAGTAACCATCAAAATTTGGCGTGTTAAGAGGAAACAAAAGACGTCACAAAGCTCATCATCAACGAAGGGGTTTGCATAGGATTTGAAGCAGATCATCGCAGATTCATCGCTGGGAAGACCATCATAGCCGCAGGTCCATGTACTCCTGGTCTACTCAAAAGCTCGAAGATTGAGTTTCCTAACGATTTCTTTACTATCGCAGGCGTGAGATACCGATTATATACCCCAAACTTCACCCTTACCCTTGCGTGATTAAGAACTCATGTTTTCCTCAACGATCTAGGATGCGAAGAGCCTCACCAACCACGTGTAAGCTCCCCGTTATCAAAACATGCGTAGCATTCTCTTGCCCCCCAATCTCTTTCGCAAGCTCCAAAGCACTCTCGATACTTGGCACTTTCTGTATCTTAGATCGCGGATAGGCCCGCGCCCAAGGCTTCATATACTTGTCAAGAAGGGAGAATTGCGAATCTGGAACCGAGTTAGTCTTGTCTCCGTTGATAGCGAGATTCACGGACCATTACTTGCGCTTCGTGTGTATTGACATGTTGTGAAAATAACGTGCTGTATCGATATGTGGTGCTGCAGGAGAGAGTCAACTAGGGATTTTAAGAGAGCGACCTGATCTCGATGGCTGGAATAGTGGCCAAAAATAAGGACTTGACAGACAGAGCTGTTCGGCATTAGCATGTCATTAGATATAAGCGAGCCGGTCATATTCCGCTCCATATTAGAACTCGTTTGAGCAAACCACCGCGCACATATTCCGAGACTGAGTTTGTTATGTGCCCCATCGAGAAACCATGCGAGATTGCCATCCGAAATTGACTGAAACCGTCCTGGCCAAGAGAATGCTTGTAATCCTTGAATTATATCGAGTGACGAGAGCATAGCATTGCCCTGTGGCGCTCTTTGCCGTAAGAAACTGTTACTAACAGCCCGAGCCAAAGAGAAATTTAGCAGCTGAACCTCCGGCTTCAGCTGTGGAGCGTCAGCCGGGAGATCTGAGCAGACCTCGACGAATTCTAGCGTAACTCCTTTATCAGCTGCTCGTTTCTGAAGCACCGTAGCTACTGCGTTCTGCTGAGGGGCTGAGAATGCAGGGGCGCCGGCTTTGAAGATTCCTGCCTTGTGCCAGGCGACATTCTCGAGAGACGGGCCAAGTTGATGCATATGGTCTTCATCGATGGGCGTGATCGCCGTCACGATGGGCTTCGGTATAACGTTCGTTGCGTCATATTCACCACCTTGATGGGTTTCATATATTGCCACGTCAACCCCCTCTTTAATGAACGCGTGAAAGGATACTAGCGCAAGGAATTGAAGGTAGCGAGGGGCGTCCTGGGTATCCCCCGCAGAGGATTGCAAAGCTTCCTGGGTCTCTGAGACGTATCTTGCGAAAACCTCCTTGTCCAAGGGTCGAAAGTCTATCCGAATTCTCTCTTCGGGGCTGATGAGGTGCGGTGAAGTGTAAAGCCCAGTCTTCGCCGGGAAGCCAGTCCTTCGGCCGTGTGCTCTCAAAAGACACTCGATATATGCACAAGTGCCGCCTTTTCCCTTGGTCCCCGCTATGTGTATGATATTGAGGCGATTGATGTCAGCAGTCTTTTGATCAGAGTTAGCCACGTCCGAGTGACATAATGGGAGTCCGTTGGTACTGTATGACCAAGCTGCTCCAGCCATCTCAGCATCCCGAACAAACTAGGTCTGCCCCGAACACTAGGTTCGCCACCAATGCTCGGTATCGACGGTAAAGCCACCATCTCAGGCGCTGTGTGCAGAGTTTCGGTCGCGGGCCTGGGTCCTCGACGTCGAGAGTCAAGGAGTCTTAAAGCGGTCTGTTCTCAAGTCAGAAACATGAGTGTTGATCAAGATCCATTTAAACTACCATGTAGTTCATGGCTGGAAAATACCGTCGCTTCATCCGTCATCAGGAACGCAAGTGGGCAATCCGATAACCCACCACTCTGGTAGAGGGGTCATTGGGCCAAGCCGACACTATGACATTTCTGGAATAGCTCAGAAGACAGCTTACATAACGGACGTGACGTTCTAATCTAGCAAGATCGTCCTTTCAAACTGTCTTCTTCGAGGGGATGCGTCAAGACTATTGAATCAATCTGTCAGAGATGATCAAATGCTTTAAGCCCTCCGTTATGAGTGCTCCAGGGTTGTTCTTTCCCATCCTTGCTGCGGGATTATCCTTTCGCGTCCTTCCTGAGCAACCCGAGTTCCGATAATCTCAGGCCAAAGAGTTCCAAATCCCGTGAAGAAATATGAGCGACATTGATAAAACTTTCCTGCCAGCCCATTGAGTTTCCGTGCCTCCTCTAGCTCCCCAAGACTGTGCATTACAACGCTCTTAGACCAGTAAATGATTGCCTCGGCGTAGCCGGCATCCCATTGACAGTGGCTTGCAGCGTCTAAGGCGATGTCGTAGCAGTCGCGGGCCCCATGCATGTCATCTTTGATATGTGCAATCAAAGCCAGCCCCAAGAGCGCAGAGAACCGATTGGTCTTACCAGCTCTACTAAGGGCACTGGCATTCTCATAAGATTGAGCAAGCACTTGAAAGAGCTCGTGCGCCTTGTCGAACCCTTGTCGAATATCTCTCTGTAGAGATGCATAGCCGGAAGCGGTCGGTTGAGTGAAGATGACCCACATACCTTGCATCAGGTAGGCATACGCCAAAGCAAGCCTCAATCGCTTCGCGCTCCCGCTTTCTCGGGACTGATAGATGGTGAGATCATTTAATTGTGCCGATGCGTACTCTATACCTAACACAGTCTCACCTAATTCACAACATACTGCAGCCAGGTGAGCCATGGCCTTGCACATCATGGATGCCTCGGGTCGTCCGGCATGCAGTATTCGCTCGAGACATCTCCTCGCTTCCTTGAAGTGACCGGAGAAATGGTGAATTTTGCCACGGAGGACGCCCATTTCGCAAATCTGAATCGTTTCTAGAGTCGATACATTTCCTGGGTGCCAGGGCATGTATCCGTCAAGCTCATCAAGTGCAGCTTGGAGCTGCTGGCGCCCAAAGAAGACGTCGGCATTGAATAGCACAAATTCTCCGTAATAGCCGTTCGATCTTTGATCAGCACGAGGAAATTCCAGACGCTCCGCTTCCGACCCCCATCTGCACGACGATATACGGGAGAGGATCCTCTTTCGTAATTCAACTCTCTCTCGTAATTGAACGCCCACCGGAAAGCGTGTCCCAATGCTCTCAGCTGTCGCTATAACGGTACTCTTCCAGTCTAGCGTTGAATAATATGAAGCTGATAAGCAAACTTCGATGACGTATGCTGCTGGCAATGCCTTTTGAACATCAATTTCCTCCAGAAATGGCAGGACGTGTTTGAGTAGAGGCAATATTGACGTCGCAATAGAGAAGGAGTATAAAGGCTCCAAACGTCGGTCCATAGGGAAGGCATAGAGGACGACCTTCACCGCTTCAGTCTTCCATCGCATGTGATCCTTATCGTGGGTTATTCGCGTCAGCAACTGCGGGTCTATTGAAATGTACCTGGTTTTAATTGTCGATTGGTCCAAATGAATAGCCTTAAGCTGGTGTAGATCGCAAGTCGCTTTTGCACACATCTTCTTGTTCTGGACCACCTCTACAGTGTTGACGTTTTGAAGAGCAACTTCTCCGTTCTCGCCCCAAGTCAACAAAGGCCCTCGGGCTCGTTCTAGGAGACGCTCCGGTATCTTGGATTGGCCGAAGAAAGATAGAAGTGTTGCCAGAGCTTGTGAAGCAGGATCGATGGGGTAAGATTGATAGGCAGGTGCGGTTATTGCCACTGAGTCTTGACTGGAAGTGCCTGCCTGGTCGACCACGCCACTGAAGATAGATGCACTTAGGCGCCCGGAAAGGGCTGGACTGTAATAGGTAGACGTAGTTGAAGAAGTAGAATGATTCTGTGCAGCAGGATCGACCATGCATGTTCGCTTACTCACAACATTGCGTGGTAGAGCCAAATTGCCCTTTGTATCGTCGTTGTTGGTCGCATCCGACACGGGCGTGAGGATTCCGCTGTTGAAGCCCGGCTCGGGCGGGCTCACCACGTCGACTTCGCCAAGGTGATAAGAGGTGAGCAGGGTTGCTCCTGCTTGCTCCATCTCTCGATATTTATGGCCGACGTTCGACGGAATGCTCTCGTCGTGAGAGATCAACTCAGGATTGGTCCACGCGATGGAGCGACCTGCATTGTCACTTTCACCGCGCTTGCGCTTTCCAGAGGCTCGTTCAAGTAGGAAGGTCGCTTCAGGACCTGTACAAGTCAGTTAATGTCATCAAGTAATAGAGAGATCCGCACTTGTTTTATAGAGGCCAAGGTCGTTTGCCTTCTCTTCTAGGGCACGACTTGAGAGCGAATCATAGTATCGCGCCATACGTTTCACAAGGATTGCACTCTGAAATGAGTTCAACCTTTCCACTGTGCGTCTTGCCACGCCGCATATGAGGAGTAAAGCATATGCAGGGCCAGCCACTCTTGAAATCAGCCATAAAAGCTGTTCGTACATCGCACCACCCTTGCGAGTCTCGCGAGTTTGAGAAGAGGCGATGTGGCCACTTCTGAGCGCTTCTAGGAATGTACCTGCTTCCTCCAAAGACGCTCTGTCCTTGTTGCTCAGCGCTCCTATGTTTTTGATCGTCCGAGCTTTTTCCTGGAGTCTTGCATAGCAATCTTCGAGTTTGGTGTCCATTCGTGGGTTCTGCCGAGCTGCAAGTTCTGCTTCCAGTGAATGCAGTGCGCCACGGCACTCGATGATAAGCTGCTCTAGCTCAGCATCTTTAACATCCTCAAAGGTGTCTGTCCATGTGAATATCAATTTCTTGGGGGTGGAGACTGCGATGTGAGCAGGGCACATGGCGAGGCTGACCAATAGTCAGCAAGGCCAGGACAAGTGCGATGCAGGGCGTAAAAGCAACTTAAGATGACATACGCCAATCTCAAGTCGGGAACTGTATTCCACAAAAGGTCTCTTTCTGACTCTCTCTCAAAGAATTGAGTTCGTATTCGCCCTTGACTTCATCTCACGGCGACCCCCAAAATGTTGGACGTGGATGTGTTATATCCAGTGTCAATTCCTGATGTCCGCCGCTGAGTAATCCAGAGGCCGTCTGAGAAAGGACGGTGAGCGAATAGATTCTTAATACAGTCTTTTCTCGTGCCCAAGCTGCAGACCGACGACGTTGACTTGCTGATAGCTGGCGCTAATATGTGGGTAGTATGTGGCTGGTGATGACTAGTGGTGGCTAATGGTGGCTAGTGGTGGAGACTAGTGCAATCTGAGTGAGTGGTTGTGTTATTGCGGCGATGACTTTGGACCTGCATTATGCAAAACATATTTAGGCTCTATGCCATCCGGTCTGTCTAGCAATACTTAATTACATTGTGTACAAGCTCGTATCTAACACGATACCCTGTCTTGGAAGTGCATAGCTACGGGGTGTCGATGCCCGTGGAATATCATACATGACTGGACTTCACGGAGCTCGCCACCAGGACCTTGATCGCTCTGCTATTGAATGATTCTACGACTTATCGGAGAAGCCAGAAGATGGTGTGAACAGGCCTCCTATCCTTGTGTCGCCGCCTGATTTAACCAAGTTGTAAAGATGATTTCGTTCTTCGCGATAAAGTCTACAAATCTTAGTCAAGTCGCGAACCCTTTGTTCTAGTTCGGCAACAGTGTGCGCATTTTCAAGTTCCTTCTCCTTTCGGCGCTGCCGAAATCTTGCTGAAGCGCCTGCGTTGCGCTTTCGTTTCTCGTCGCTCGATCTCGAACCAGACTCCAGGTCGACAGGTATCTGTATAAGGCCGTTGGGAGTTTGAAAGGAGTAGCTGCTCTGCGCCCGAGAGCCTACGCGTTCATGAGATGACAAGGCTAGTGGTTCGACCGGTGTTGGAAATGACGCCGAATGAGTTGATGCTGGATAGGTTATTGAGGATTGCTGGAGTGCTGCTGTGCCATAATGAGGGGCAATTGAGAGGTGACTATTGTGATTGAAAGAAGATTGCGAGGTATGCCGACTCGCATCCTGTGAGTGTACTAATTGCAAGGCCTCCATGCTAGACATCCTTGGCTTGGGTGAAGAGGTGGAAAGAGGAGGCAACGGGAAGGTTCCGGGCTCCATTATGTCGACCTCCCTTACGATAGACGGATATTGCTGCGGTTTGGCGGTCTCTAGGCGACTGCTTCGGCCCAAGGATGCCGCGTGCAGCGCTGTCGCTTGAGGACACGATTTTTGGCTGGACCCATGGATCAATAATCCAGTCTGGGCTTGCCTAGGAAGTGAGCCCGTCCAATCCACCTGAGACGATTCAAAACAGGGTGAGCGGCAAGGACGATACAGATCGCTCCCTCGTCGAGAGGCTCCACCGGGCGTGGTCGATTGAATTGGATTGAGAATATTTTGAATATTCGAGGAGGAACACGATCCCACAGCGCTTGAGGGCTTGAAGGACGTCATGCCGAAAAGTGGGAGAACCTGGAGCGCCGAAGCTTTCTAGGATTTCAACCAGAAACACTCTGTGGCCATCGCGCTCCTCGCTCAGCAGGTACGAGTGATGAGAAGATTGATGACCGTCAAAGCATTATTGTGAGGGGAGAAGAGAGAAGTCAGGCAGGTATAAAGACAGGGAGTGCGATTTTATTGGGATCGTAACGTAGTAGGTGTGATCATCACCTACTAAATCCTCTGTCTTATTTCATCGACGCCGAACTCCTTTACCGTCCACGCTGATCGTCCTGGAATCATTTTGAGTGTCAAGATATTTCACTTTGTTAGAATAATATCATCATCAAGGGGAGATCAGGTTCATGCAGGTTCATGAGGCCATCACACGTACGGGCCAATCAGGATTCCGTCCGCAAAGTATGGTAACGTGGAGCTGTCGACAATACCCCAGAACGTATTGGAAAAGCTCCCAAAATGTGGTAGTGCCAGGACAAGTCGCAAACCGTTCGACAGATGGTAAACCGTTCGACAGACAGAAAACGGCTAAGCGCGGGAAATCAGCCCCTAGTCCCAACGCGAAGGGCTTAGCCCGGTCTGCGTGAAAGCTGTATTCCTTCATGGCTGAAAATGGCGCGGCATTTCACACCCTGCCCCTCTCCAAACAGGATGGGGTGAGGCTACCAGGCGAGGTGGAGCTTACACCCCTATCTGGAGATTCAGTTCTTGGAGTACGATATCACGCGCAGGGGACACACTCGGTCCGGAGGTTGCATGCCTTTGGATCACGCTATTAAGAGTACGTGTATGTTTTGCTTAAAAACCGCCTCCTGCTGTTCTCGTTGCCTTCACTTACGTCTGACTTGTCTAAATCGTCTTACACTTACTATGTTTGCGATGGCGAATGCAGCGTCATATTTGCCGGAGACCAATTCCGCCTGGTCAGCTTTCAAGGACATCCAGATCAGCGAGGAAATTGAGCCTACTTGCAGCTCACTGAGAACAGGTGCACAGGTGATGTGCCCTAGGTTCTTCGCTTTAAAAACCCTTGCTAACATCTTGCAACCTTTCGTAGACACCGGAAACGCTTCCGCGTCAGTCCAGAGAATCACGTCCCGACTTCAGCGACGGGCCATGGACTCTTGTTCGCTTCTTCACTGATAGAATTCTGCCAGAGGGTTTCGACTTAGATCGCTTCCTGTCGAACTCGGGCATCGCGATCAATACGGTCCCCCATATTGTGGAACACAAGCATGCTGGGTCTTATAAACTCGTTGTTGCAACACCATGTCTCGACTTGCTCTCTTAGAAATTTCAGGATTTCAAAATAGTTGTCGATTATGATCCGTTTAAGCCAGCTGAGGGGGACATACGTATCCACGGGATCTGCGAGGCCAAGAAAAGAGCTCGAATCAACACACTCAACAACGCTGCAGAAGTGACCCGCAAGGGATGGGGACATGGACCTGCAGAATGTTATCGAAGCGCTATCGGAAAGGCTGGCCTCGGGATAGAGCTTGAGAGAGCAATCCTGAATTGGGACATTCAAGTGAGCTATCTATACATCTATCTTCCAACATACCTGCTGATAACGCCTAGCATTCCGACCCTCGGATCCTAAAGAAATTCACGCAAAACCTCTTGTACTTTGGTCTGAGACGTTGTGACCGATATGACACCCCTTCCGCCCTCGACATCCTCGAGCGGGACGAGGACGACTGGCTCCAACCTTTTCGGAACGGTCACACAGACTTATTCTGGCTAATGATGGCGGCAGACTTCCCCATCGGGATCCGAAAAGAACTGGAGCAGCAGATGATTTCATTATTCCGGAGCTTTCTTGAATTTTCCGATGGTAAAGTGGATTGTCGACAGCACAATTTCGGAATGGATTATACGACAAGCCAAAATGCGTCCCTCTGCGCTAGTTTTCTAGGCATATCCTGTTCAAGTCAATTTGGACGTTTCGACCCGGAAGAAATGCAGGGCGCGCTTTCCAAGTCGAAACTTTTCGCGGAACACTCAAAACCAGACATACCAAATACACTCGACTGGGGCCTTTATATAATGGCATATGTGCCTATCGGTTTTCCTGACAAATACTTAGTATAGTGCTATCAAAGCTGAGGCTGGCGCACACTAATAATGGCCCAGAAACTCCCGTCGCAACTGCTGTGCGGTTTCGGTGCACGACAAGTCGATCAGATACGTTTCCATTTGTAAAATCACTGTCCTACGCCTAGTGAGGAAACAATGCTAACAGAAGATAGTGAGCACATCTACCGCCGACTTCCGTCCCTTCGGAAAGAAGAGAACAACATACTCGTGCTTCTTACTTGGAGTTCCACGTATCATGGCCAGACCCTCGAAGTGCTGAGCCATTGGATAGAATCGGAAGAGAGCTTGAATCTATATCAAAGGCTGATTGAAGGCCTTTGGCTCGAACAAACACCTGAAGCGTTTGCGCTGACCCTAGCTGCTTTGTTGTGCCGCGAGCGACTGCTTCCATACACTATAGACGACACCGTTCAGCCCATTGGGGGCTGCTACTTGGCGGACTTTGATGCTATCTTGAATGGTCAAGATATCAGCAACGGGCGGACGGTCTTTAAACAAATGACCCTGTCACTCCTGCGCGTGCTATACACTCTCAATACCAGCGGAGAAACAGTTCGACTTCTTGCTGAGGTCCTTGACAAAGAAGCATCACTACTGGAACCGCTAGATGGTATTGCAGACCAGTATTGCGCCAGGAAGGTTCATCGACACAACCACAACAAAGCTTTCGAGGAAGCCAGAAAAGGTCTCTTGGAATGCGTGGAGGCGATGTTAAAGAGGGATAGGAATGCTGATACCGAATGGACGGTGATACCGAGATTACCTCTGCAGCTGGTCAGCGCAGTCTAAATGACTGGGAAGTTCCTTATACAAGTAGATATTTGTGTTATTGGCGGAGAGGCAAATATTTAATCACCCTGTAGAAGATATCATTCTTCGAAAGGCCAAATAAGTAACGTCCTTCAATTGGCTAGACCGACACCCAATCATCAATCACCTCAGAATTATTATCCACTTGATCCTCATCGTCGCTGTCTTCTTCATCATCAGTCTCGTCATCTGTATAATCCTCGCTCCCATACCCACTCTCGTCGCTTTCCAAAAATGTGTTATCCCCCAAACGCCGAAAGCCATCCCCGCCACCGTCCTCACTGCTATCATTCCGAAGAGAATCGCCTGAAGGGACTAGCAGAGGACTCAGGCCCGCCGATCGCAAACTTCGACGAACGAGTTCAAGAGGTAGAAGAAGTGATACGATCCATGCAGTATTAAGTGCCTTGATCAGGGTTCGAACTCGGGGAGTGTGAAATGAGGAGACTAGGGTTTTAGATGTGGCGGTAATCGTCCCGAATGAATGGTTCAAATGTTGGCGCAAGGCGTTGCGAGACCGTGAGAACTGCATCGTCTCAGCGGGACGAGCCATCCGAATCTGGTATTTGAACCGCTCAACGTGTTGCCGCACCTAGATAGCAACCACAGAGCCATTCCTTGGGTCCATGCTATACATAGACTTGCCGACGCATATACGGTTGGTTGGACAAAAGTGTGTTGACAGCAGCAATATTAGTTGAAAGTTGAATCACGGCAAAGGACGTGAAGGCATATAAACGGGGTTTATAGAATTTCTTTCTTTCGTGCCTAATCTTCCGTGGAGATGTCATCGTTGGCAACTCTCTTTCTAGTGTTATACTTGAAAAATTTGGCGTTATCGCCCAATTAGGAAGCAGATGTGGCGAGCTAGGGGGATATACGAATTCTTCCTGCTGGAAATAGAAGAATGACGTGCGTGCCATTTGCCATAGCAGCTTCAAAGCAGTCCGAGGGGTGTAATGACTAAAGAGCCGTGTCGAATAGATATCGTCCCTCCCTTGCGTGTTTTTCTGCCGTGAGCTCCACCGAAGTGGAAAGAGATGGACCAAAAAAGTATTCTTCCATTGTAATTTAATCGTGTCTGTCGCGAAAGATGAATTTAAACCGTTCTTGAAGGGCTTCGTGCTCTTCTGTAGCTTCCATGGGCGCTGAAGCAATTGGCCGAAGAGGGGTTTCCTCAAATGGGGCCATTTCTTCGAGCGGGCCCTCTTCGGGCAAGATCTCGACTGAATAAAAATTTGATGAAATTCTAGAAGGCGCCACCGAACCCTGTTCTCTCTCGACGTTATAAATTACCAAATCTTCGACGTCGTCCATCGGTTGAGGTTCCTGATTTCCCTGAATACTCTGTGAACGGGGCGGACTTTCAAACAGATGGTTCGTGTCTCCCAGCTGCTCCGCGTAATCTTGCCATTCGCTTATTTCTCGATCCTCTCGCGTTTCCTCCGCGTTTGGTTGCTCTATGCTTTCTTACGAGGGGTCTCGTTCTTGCTCTTGATTGTCGCTCTCTCTGTTCTGATCATTCAATTCAAATTCCGAATAGAGTACCCGTCTGCCAAAGTAAGCCAGATAAACGGACCTCCTTACGAACACGGGGTGGATACTGCTCCCTTGGCTTTTGTCGGTGTTTTGCATGTTATCGAGGAAAAGAAAGTCCTTGCTTTGCTCATACGCCAGGTCGAAGGGACATGCACATCTTCTCTCCTGGCACTCTCCAGGTCCGTCGACGACGTACACAGGCTTCGATTGCGCGGACGGTGACCGTCCGTCTACATAACTGGAGTATTTCGCCTTCAAATCGCTGATCTTCTCCGATTTGAACCCCAGCCGCTCCGCCAAGTCGGCCAGTCCATACAGTACGGATCTATCGAAATCCTTCGTCGTCCGGATCTTTCTCTCACTGGGTTTGGGCTCCAACTTCGTGGAGCCTGGCGATAACTCACGAAGGTGTCGCATGATATAGAGAAACACTTGTCGGTAGTGTAGGGCCACGCAGTTTTGAGTAGTGCTGGATCTGAAAGTGAAGGCCGATTCCGCTTCCTGGATAATGCATTTGCCTCTCTTCTGATTCATTTCGGAGAAGCTCCACGCCATCGTCGTATACAGCGTTTCTCTAGGAGGCACCTTTACCAATCTCTTCACCCAATGGGCGCAGGCTTGGATGTACTTGAAATCTTCAAAGAAACTCCAAAAAGTGGGGATGAGACCCTCCCATGCCTGTGGCTTCGCCCAGATCTCCATGCGACGATCCAAGTTGAATGCGCTGAATATCTCCCCTTTTTTCAGTTGACGATATAAAGTCATGCTATCAGATATCGACGTGCCCGGTGCTTTAAGTTCTAGCGCCTTCACCGTAATATAGCCCACCTTCTGCATATCGTGCTTGTCGTATCGAACCAAATCGGTCTAGAATCTCCTGACATGGTCAAGGTAATGAAACATCTCCTGCGGCTTGATAGTCTAGTATGCTCACAATACATAAGAAGGGCTGGCCTACCTCATCACATTTCGAACCGATCACGGCCGTCACGTGATGCTGGCTATCTTGCTGAAAGCAACCTCCCCCTTCGAAAATTGATACCAAAATTTTTACGTTGGATCTATCAGGCATGTCGGGTTCAGACTTCGAGAAATCGAAATGCTCGAGCCTGATTCGTGCCGAGCCTATATACTTCGTCTCCTTCTCTCGCCCCAGGCTTTCTTCCCGAGCTTGCACTCGGGTACGTTGCATCACGAGAGCATCGTTTGATGGCCAGCATCGCCACCTCCGTCCACAGGAGGGAAGCTTCAGCATTGAGGGATTATCAATGAGAATTTATGACCAGGCTTGAGGAGGATCGAACCAGCCAGGAACTGGGGTGGCCAATGCCTCTTGAGAGATGGGCACACCGCCGTAACTAACGACCCAAGACGCCAGAAGTGGATGCCATCTTGATCACCAAATGGTTCTGTGCTACCCTATCATTAGAAAAGTATGTCCATCGATCTTCCGCCGTATTCCAACTATTCCCCTACACCCTTCCCTACGTACTTTCCGTCCCTGTGTTTTACCCATTTATTCTTTGTTGGTCACTGACGACACTCCGTCACACGACATCTAGAACGGCTTCTCACTCCGCCAAGCGGTATACACAAGTCAATTTGAAACATCCTCAAGCCCATCCACTCGTTTCGAGTGATGTGCCATCAGCCAGTGGCAATCCCTCACCATCTAGAAACATCCAAGACTCGTCGAAAACTCATAACGATACCACTGCCAAATTAAAAAGGAATAGAACATACCCCGATAAAGAAGGCGATGGACGTACCGCTAGTTCTGCGGACCGAAAACGTTTAGGTTCTAAAGGCCTGGCGTTGAACAGGACACTGGAAAGGCGGAGTCATCTCCGCCGAGCGGTCTTCATCCTTCCAGTCAACCTGCCCCTGCCGATGGGACGTCTAGAAAAGGCGGCGCTACTGGAAAGTTAAACGGAAAGGCATCTTTCAAGGTGAAGGAAGAATCCCCTTGGCGGTCGTACGACGAAGGCTATGACCTCAGGGTCAGTGGGCTTGTCACCGTGGCGAAAAAGAAACCTCCGGGTTTTACAGTGGCAAAAGGTCGTCCAGCTTCGGAAGTGGTCGTGGTTAGAAAGCTCTCAGGCTCAAGCAGGAATACCAGTCTCTCTATGCCCCTTCGGGTCCAAGGGGAGTATTTCGTCAGATGCACGGATGCTTAGGAATTCGGAGCCGAACTTTACGTTATTCTTGAACATATGCCAATTTCCCTAGTCCAAGTCGTCGTAGCACCCGTTCACCCGAAAGAGGCTCACGTGACAGCAATAGTCGGTCAGGTAGGATTTCCGCCTATTTCACCCAAACGCCGGCATTGACGAGTCCAGGTGCTCAGCGGTATCAAGTTCCTCGAGTCCAAGGACCTGGTTCATGGTAATATCACCTGCTCATCTGTCCTCTTGAACGATGACGGTGAGGTCAAAATCAGTATGCAGGAGCGCTGCACGGTCATTTCGAAAGAAACCACAAGGGGGCATCCGGACGTCCACGCTGTCGAGGATGTTATGATGCAATCATTGGAAAAGCGTGAGGGGGCCGAAGCGAGCGATCTACGTCGTTGGTCTTCCATGGCTGAAGAGTTCTCATCGAAGATTACGTCTGCTTCAGCAAAAGAGCTTTTGCAGGTCAGTGAATTTGGCCCTCTCCAGATGACGGTAACCCTAACTCTTGAAGCATGCTTCTCTCCATAATTGAAACAAGGATGACCTCGGCTTGTTGGTGTCAATCACCCAAGTCTCATCGCGCAGATTCTATACGGTGGAGTGGTAAGCCGCAATGTTCCTGCTTCCAGTGTGGTCCATTGACTTCCTATGCGACTCCATACTTTGTATTCTATCTACGATTTGTTAGGCCACATCACGTGCAGGCATTAGTTATGGGCCGAAACATCGCCAAATCCATAGCGCAAATGAGCCATTGTCCTAAATATAGCCTAGAGTCTGTCTTTCCGGAGGATACAGCAGCAATTGTGGATGCCATGGCACTCCATTCCGCAGTCAGTTCCGGATGCTCTGCAGTCAATCCTGGATGCCGTGGAGCCATTTCCCAACCCCGCTCCCTCCTCCCAGCCAAATTTGGACCCAGGTTCCTCGCCATATCTGACGTCTTCTGGTGACCTTCAGTATTTAGTCAACCCTCATTACTTCATCTCTTCCTCACATTCTTCGCGCCAACTTTCCTTGCACATTCTCATCATATTGCCGGTTCATCATGGAGATCACTCAAATTTATGCTATCGTCGCAGGCGGCGTCTTCCTCCTTTTAATGTTCATGAAAGGTTTTCTATTCATCCAGCAAGTTCTCCAATCGCTTAACATTACCATATCCAGGTATCTCACCTATCCATTAGTCGTGCGACGACACCGTCTTTTGGGGCCGTGGAGTCCCGCCGACGTTCTGCTTCAGCTTTTATATATCTCACTCAACGTCTTCTGCGTCACCTTTCGCGTGACTTCCTTCGACGAAGCGGGAGACATGGCAGGAACTCTTTCGATAATTAATACGGCGCCGCTTTTCTTTAGTCTTCACCTGAGCTTTTTAGCCGATTTGTTAGGTCTGTCACTATCTAACAACCGATGGATCCATCGCTCCGCGGGGATAATGTTTTTCGTACTCGTCGCGCTGTACACATTCGCCGCTGTCTATCACGACCCTACGTACTCTTTACGCGTGCCTAGGAACCTTTATTTGCTCATCGTAAGTCACATGGTCACTTCCGCCGACACTTCACTCACAGACTGGCAGGGTATATCTACTCTCAGCTTCTTAATGGTACTCTTATTACGCTTCATCCGCAAGCTTTCGTACGAATTCTTCCTTTATAGCCACCAAGCGTTGGCGTTCATAATTGGGTACGTGCTCTAGCGCCATCTAAGTTCTAAATCATTCGTCAAACAGGTCTGTCTCTATGTTTCCGCTGGGATCTTCGGCTTCACATCCGTAATTCAGCTCTTTGCCACTTTCTATCGGAACAGCGTGTTTCGGGGACGCCTCCCACGAGCAGTAGTCACCAAGGCTCGCGGCGGCTTCAAAATCAGCCTTACCGTCCATGGCAAATGGAAGATCAACCCAGGGCAGTATATCAACTTATGGCTACCATCGGTCAGTTTTTAGTCCTTCCTGCAAAGTCATCCGTTCATAGTAGCGTCCTGTAAGGAAGGCGAGCAGACGAATCTGGAGTTATTAGTCGACTCTCAGAAAGGATTCACCTCCAAACTTCAGCGGCTGGCTAGGTACGAAGGCAGATCTGATTGGAGCGATTTCCGTCTGGCATTATTCACTGGTCCGCATGGGGCCAGCGCTCCTCTGGAGGAATTTGAAAGAGTTCTCATGGTCGCTTCCGGATTTGGAATAGTCGCCCAATTGCCATATCTACGACAACTGATCCGAGGCTACAACGACTTCACCACCCGCACACGGCGAGTTCGCTTAGTCTGGCAATTAGAAAACATCGGTAAGTGCGCAGGTCGTCATTGGTGGACTGGTCACTAACGATGGCAGAGGATGGGGCACCGGCGCAAGAGACTTTAAATCAAGCCTTGAAGGACGACGCACTGGATGACAGCTACGTACGTAAAATGCAAATTTCATCCCGAGATTAGCATCATTGACTCGTCTAGACCTTACGCATTTCCATCCACTACGCGTCCGGACGTAGTGAGCATGGCTCCTTAAACGAAGGCCAAAACCGGCGAGTCTCTGCTCATAAGGGGACGATAGATCTGGATGATGTTTTACGAGCGGAAGTATCAAGAGATTATAAATCGAATGAGTCAGCCGCGATGCTTACAACGTTGGAAAAGGGAGGAGAAGATTGGGATAGAGATACGCTCGTGGACGGAGTTTCCTGGGCCTGGTAAAGCAAAGCTGGCATCCGTGAAAAGAATGCTGAGTGGGCCAAAGGAAAGGAAGAAGGGCGGTGAAATGCTTGTCCTGGGTAAGGCTCCTTGCCCGGTCGACCATGATGATTACTGATGGACACCGAAGTGTCTGGATCTCAGGAAATTCGAGATGATTTGCGAAGGCTTGTGCGAGGCTATTTAGATGCCGGATTGAATTTGTTGGAAATGGATTATCAACCAAATAAATGATACGTAAGCATTAGTATCGCCTAGGTAAATTCAAAATATTCCACCCAGCCACGAATAGGGTTTTTCTTCGACTACGCAAGATCTTTTGGATAGTCAATGAATTGGCACTGCTGTAATTAGCCAAGACTTCTGGGTGTATTGCTGATGGTGTGAACCACGCCTCGTGGTGTAGACCACTTTTGGCGCACGCCACAGCTGATGGTGTGAACCACACCTCGTGGTGTAGACCACTTTGGGTGTACGCCACGGCTGGTGGTGGGGACCATTTTTGGTGTACAGCCCGCTTCATCTCATTCCACCAGCGAGTGCTTCCCCAGCGAGTATTCCCCTCAGTCAGCCATCAATTTTGAAGGGTTTTCTCCAGATCTCTGCAGGAGAATTGAGCCTTGATTCAGCGACGATGGAAGTTCAGCTTTCGCGCGTCTTCCAGACCGCCAACTACTGGAATGCCCTCATTCTTCTAGACGAAGCAGACGTGTATTTGGAATAACGCTCGAAGGCGGATGTCGCTCGCAACAAGCTGGTCTCGGTATTCCTTCGCAAATTAGAATATTGCGATGGTATCATGTTCCTCACCATAAACCGAGTTTCCAACTTCGATGACGCGATTCTCAGCAGGATCCATCTCATATTGAAATACCACGAATTAGATGCTAATGTGCGAAGCCAAATCTAGGAACATATGCTCCACAGGGCCCACACGTCTAAAGGAGGAGCGGTAGTGACTCGCAAAGAAATAGGACGCTTGGCTACCACGGAATTCAACGGTCGACAGGTAGGTTTGCTATGCAGTACATCTGGAGACTCCTTCCACTAATCAACTTTCTGCTAGATCAAGAACGTGGTCACCATAGCCCACGCCCTAGCTACCAAGAAAAATACTCGAGTGGCCTATTCCCATGTCCTACAGGCTGTCAAGGCGAGCTCTCGTCATCCTGTAGGGCTGAAGCCTAAGGCCGCTTGGACATACCCCTAGAACTGATCGCCTAGGGGGCTTCTGACTTACCCGGAACTTCCCGGATTGTTACCCGGAGGACGACTTTCTAGGGTGCTTTTTAGGGGGAGCGGCTGCTTCTGGGCTTCAGCCCTACAGCATGACCAGTTGCCCAGTGGGACCATTTGCCCAGTGAATCCTTCTAAGCAAAAACAAGATACAAACACACATCGTCGAATGCGGTCGAAAGTTTATGTCCTTAATGGGCGTTCACCCTCGCTTGCGAAAGGGTCTTTGGAGTGTGAACAGATCGAACCCACGCCTCCTGTGTGAACCCTGTCTCTTCTTCGTCCCGACAAACGATTGGCTTACTTCAGGGCACAATGCAGCGATTTTCGCTGCAAGATCTACTGGTCCACCTGCAGCTTTGCCGTAAAGACTGACCCCGCTTCTAGGCAGTAGTGGGCAGCTGGTTTACACTTATTTACGGTGGTGACAGCTTCGAGGTTTCCTTGAAGCTCTTACCATCTTGCTAGCTGGTCAAAATTCTCAGTCTTAGAAACCTTACTGAATAAATTCGATTCAAAGGTAGATCTCCCTATATGGAAGATTACTCCCTGCATGGTAACTTGACTGATAATCTCCAGCTTCGGCTTTGGCTTTCAAACTATGACCGCCTGTACTCTAGACCGAGGCGTCCTCGAAGCCTCCATGTTCAATAGAATCAAGACTTTTGAAGAGCAGGAAAGGGCACTCAACCCTCACATTCTCCAGACCATTGCGGATATCTTTATACATAATCAGGTGCATCATCAATACGGAGCTGGGATCCTCCACCGCCATCAGCAGCGCAGAAGGGGCGTCGAGTCAATTGGATCTCTTGGAGAATGCTGGGTGCCCTTTTCCAGTAAGCGCCTGACCTCAGCGATATTTCCTTCCGCGGCAGCCTTTGCAAGGCCAATCTCATCATCCAAATCGACGACCGACGTTTGGCAAATCAGACAACGGCCAGTCTCAAAAATTGATTTGGCCAAACAGGCCTCGTGGGTCCAATGTGTACATTCACACCGTAGCGTCACCACTTCCTCCCCAATCTCCCAGCCTTCTAGGCAAATACAGCATGATTCTGCAGCCGTGCTGCCGTCGACATTCCTTCGGTGTGCCACGGTGTTCGGTGTGCCACGGTGTCCGACAACGTCAGGGTCCTATCACGATAGACCCGACGCAACGCACCAGGGTCTACCATAGGCATCTCCATTTGGACCGGAAATCTGAAATTCAATACCAGAGAATATAGAGACAGTGGTTTCGATCGACCTTCCGACCTGATATGATAACTAAGAGTTGAATTCGGACTGAGAACCCTGGGTTTCAGAACAGGCCGTCCTTTATCCTGATTCAGAATTGAGGTTGGAGAGACGCAGCCGTGGACACTGCTTATAGGCTTCTGATAGAGCCGCTTGTCTGGCCTTCTATGAGCAGAAACGGGCATTCATATAGCATGAGATCTTTATATTGAATTGGTCGACCTTGTTCTCTAGAGAGGAACCTCGCTGCTACCTTCCGTGGCTGGTGGTGGCTGGTAGTGGCTGATGGTGGCTAGTGGTGGCCCATAAGGTCACTAGTCCCAGCGACGTTAATTGTAAGGCTGGAGAGTCTTTCGATGCGTAATCTGAGGGGGTATCCTTAAAAGACCTCACAATGGTGCAGCGAGATGCGTGTTGAGAGATTAACATATCTCCCAAGAATCAGATGCCAAGGGGCTTACAGTGAGTGTCTCGATTACCGTCATGATGTTAATATTCGAAGACTTACCACAGTAAACCGCCGCCAGATCCTATCTGTTCTCCGTCCTCTGACCTCGTCAGCATCATGCTTCTACCGCTCAATCAATCGATAAGGCGAATTGATCACAATTGCTGGCGGATGGGGTCTTTAGAGTGTGAACGCATCGAAGGCACGCCGTCTACGGATACTCTTGCCGCCTGGGAAGAGACCGGCTGCTCGTACGTCCTACAGCAAACAAAAGACGGCGGAACGGCCTGTCCACGCTTCGTGGAACCTTCAGATGAAGTACAGTTAGTACACGAGGGGGGAAGCTCGTCGGCGGTCTAGGCGATTGGAAGCCAGGCTTTCTGTAAGGTGAAGGCCTAGAATTCCGCCATGGAACTAGAGGACGAAACGATCGCTTTCGTCAAGAAGATCGCACTACAAATACCTACGCCGGAGATTATCTATACATGGATTGATCACGACAGGTCATTTATGATTCTCAGGCGAATCGAGGGATCTACATTAAGAGACGCTTGGATATCACTGTCGTCTTCTCAACGCGATTCGGTAGTCAAAACTATTGCAGCTTACTGCGATTTTTTGACCCAGAATACCTTACAGATACTGGGGAGCGTAACAGGGAAACCTGTTCTCGAGCCATATCTAGCGCCCTCTGGTTCTGATCTTTTAGGATCGTTTACGCACGAAGAATGTGCGAGATACGTCTCAGCCTCCTCCGCTGAATCTCTAACGCTTGGACGAGTCTTCCAATTCTACCATCCAGATCTCGGACCGGGAAATATTATAATGTTGCATGGTATGGTGGCGGGTATTATAGATTGGGAGGCCGCCGGTTATTATCCTCAATTTTGGGTTGCCACCAAACCTTCCGTTTCGCCTGGCCTTGATTTCTGTCCCCCGATAGCGGAATGTGAGGATTTTGAATGGAGGAAGCGCCTACGGACAGAACTTGAAACGTTGGGATATCCGCAAGCTTCTGAGTGGTATTTGAAATGGAGAACCTTTCGGGTGAAGAATTAGGATCTCGGGGCCATTGATCTAGTTCTAAACCTCGAGAGATTCTAAAGACGCAGCTAGTACATTCATGTTCGGTAGAAGAGGACCAGCATAAAACTCAAATCATAATACAGCGCTTTACCCATCCCCAAAATTCGTTGAGTGAAGAAACAGAAACATATTTCAGGCAGCGCCAAACATAGCTTCGTAGGGTTCTGATGTGGCACTATGAAAAGCTTGACACTGGTCGTGAGAATAAAGACGTACCTCATCAACATATTAACTACACAACTCTAGGTAAATCCGCTCCGCAGTACTCGCATTTATCCCTGCCTGATACATTTCCTTTCCTACATTTGGGGCGATTCATACTCGGAGTATTTTGGAGTATTTTAGAGGCTTTGGTTATCAACGTAACCTTACGTCTATTAGCACGTGAATACTGAGGAGTAGAGGGAAAACGAGCTTTATCTTTATGTCTCTATTAGCGACTTGGGATGGGATTATTTCGGCTTGGGAAATCGAATCTGATTATAGAGGTGATATAACAGCTCTTCGACAAAGCGAGATGACATTTGGTGGCTGTTGTCTGACTATGTGGGACGCTGCAGCCTAAGATGCATAATAAGACAGCGGGCAGCCTTTGCGCTGGCGCTGGCACTGGATCGCAGTTGGGGGGTGACCCCTTCTAGTCATTAGAAGCTAACTCTCTGTGTCTGGTAGTTAGAAGGTATCACATATCCATGGGTGGTACCATTATTACCAACAGGAAAAACTCTGCGGCGCCCCGCGTCACCAAAAGCAAAAGCCGAGGTAATATTTCAAGAGGACGCAAGCTCAGTGGATATGATGCTCCCGCGATTAGATTCAATACTTGAACTGGCTACCACTAGCGCTCGAAAAGTTTCCGCAATAAAGTAGCCCCGTCCCGCCCTCTCGAGCTCAAACCCGCGGCACCATACCACCTAATCGCTCTCCAACAACCTACGTTATGAAGAATGCCCATCCTTGCCGTTAGAAACGAAACCGGACAACTCTCGAATTGTTTGACAGAAAAGATCCGACCAAGCCTCAAAGAAAGGTGCTTCGCAAAGGAAGGCAGCCTGAACCACCGCCGAAACGTGTTGATGATCGTACTCTGTCCTTGATTTCCTTCCAGACGGTACAACTTTTGGAGAACATTCACGTCCACAGCCGTGAAGCTACATGTGAACCCGTGGCTTTCCAACATCATCTGCACTCATCATGATACCTCCCACTACCATGGTCGAAACACTGGGCTCCGACAAGAAGCTTGCTCTGTTGAACGATATCGACAAGCTGCGTTCTCATGGGATCAGTCAATATGTTAACCTTCCGCAGTTGATCGTTTGCGGCGATCAGTCGTCCGGCAAGAGCTCCGTCCTGGAGGCGATTTCGGGCATCCCATTCCCTACCAAAGACAACCTTTGCACGCGTTTTGCCACTGAAGTCATTCTTCGACATACATCGGACGTCGCTATCTCCGTGGCGATCGTACCTGGGCCAGGACGTTCGGAAGAGGAGCAAGCGAAGCTCTTAGCGTTTCGGCATAACTTGGTTGATGTGGAAAACTTCCCAGTGCTCGTCGAGGATGCAAAATCTTGCATGGGCGTGACCCACAGTTCCAGCGCATTCTCCACGGATGTCCTCCGCCTCGAATTCTCTGGACCCAATCAACCGCATTTGACCATTGTCGACTTGCCAGGCTTGATTCATTCAGAGAATAAATTGCAGACCGCTGCGGATATTCAGGTTGTGCAGAGCATGGTGTATGAATATATGATCAACCGAAGAAGCATTATCTTGGCCGTAATTTCGGCGAAAAACGACTACGCCAATCAGATCGTGCTGAAGTTGGCGAGAGACGTGGACCCTCAAGGCAGACGGACGTTGGGGGTCATCACGAAGCCGGATACACTTTCTGTCGGGTCCGAAAGCGAGTTGGCTTTCGTGAATCTGGCGCGAAATATGGATATCGCGTTTCGACTTGGCTGGCACATCCTGAAGAATCGGAGCTATGAGACCAGACAGCTGTCGACCGAGGCTCGGGACGATGCCGAGCGACAATTCCTCAATCAAGGGGCATGGCAAGATCTCGCGAGGGACATTGTTGGTATACACGCATTGCGAGAGAAGCTCAGCAAGATCCTCTTCGATCAAATTCGGGCCGAGCTGCCGATGCTCATTGAAGACATCGAAGGAAAAATCAACGACTGCCGTGGGACGTTAGCCCGACTTGGCCCCAATCGAGACGGCTTTGATCAACAGCGACTGTTTCTATTACAGATCAGCCAGGAATTCCAAGCGATCTCTAAGGCCGCGCTCGACGGTTCTTACGGGCACAGCTTTTTCGGCGAGTCCCGCTCAGCGGACGGCTACACCAAAAGACTTCGGGCTGTGGTTCAGAATCTGAATGTGGAGTTTGCCGAATCGATCCGGCTTCAAGGACAGCAACGTCGTATCGTGGAAGGAAACATCAGTTCCCGCGATCCAGCGACGAATATGAAAACGGTATCAAGAGCAGACTTTATTGACGAGATCAGGGAGCTTCTGATTATCACCAGAGGTCGAGAATTGCCGGGAATGTTCAATCCTCTCATTGTTGGCGACCTCTTCCGTGAACAATCGCAGCCTTGGGAGCAGTTGGCTCGGCAACACTTAAGAAACGTCTGGCAAGCTGCGAGATCCTTTCTCGATCTGCTGATCTCGCACTTGGCCGACGAACCGACCTCCGAAGCCCTCCTTGACCAGGTGATCGATCCTCTCATGGATCGAAAGCTCAAGGACATGAACCAAAGGCTTGATGAGATCTTGAGGCCATACCAGACCGGTCACCCTATCACCTACAATCATTACTTTACCGAGACCATTCAGAAAGTGAGGGAAAAACGTCACGAAGCAGAGATTGCTCGCAAGCTGAGGATATTTCTCGGCCACAAGGAGGATACCACCGTGGACAACGTCAGTGTAAAGAAGGCGAGAATGCCCAGTCTCCTGTCTGCACTCACTTCAAGCACCGAAGCCGATATGGACCGATACGCTTGCTCAGAGATTCTCGATTGTATGGAAGCCTATTATAAGGTAGGAACGCTTCATCTAATATCTGAAAAGCTGACTTATAATCGGTCAGGTTGCGATGAAGTCAGTAATCGACAACGTGGCAATTCATGCAGTTGAATGCTGCCTCGTTGCTGGCACCAGTGACCTACTCTCACCGTCACACGTTCTGCAGATGGACCAAGAACTTGTCCGTGGGATAGTAGCCGAATCTCACCAAAATCAGGCCCTTCGAGAGCAGACGCAGCGGAAAATGGTTGTTTTGCAAGCAGGGTTGGACATCTGCAGGGTACATGCGAACCGCAAGTCTTTGAGTGCGCCTTCCATTCAGTCTCTCAGATCCAACGTTTATTAATCTCGCGTTCAGACCGAATAGGGGTAACCAAATCCCGCTTCGTTGGTTCCCCAAGAACGATGAAGCGGCCTGATCCCGAAGACGTTGAGACTTTATCTGACGCCGAGCAATTGTACCAAGTAAGCTGCACAGACCGTCGATCAATGATTGCAGTCACTGACAGGCCACCTCAGAAGACCGTAGAAAATGCTTCTGCCGGACTACCCGAGTCGATTACGATATCCTCAGCATTAGAGATAGTCCCGCCACCTGACGACGTGGAGCCGGGTCAAGCGGCTCCCTTCTTCTCTTTCAATACCCCATCGACTCCTATCTCCTATCCTACAGGAGGGTCTAGCTCCCCAGTCTCGATAAAGGCCAAGAAGTCGAAAAAGGACACAAAGCCGTGATATATGGGGAGAGAATAGGGGATCTGCACCACGAGTGTAGCAGAATTTCAACCTGGGCCTGTGCCATCATTGCGACATATTATGCAACCGAACCGTTGAAGAAGCTACCATCGTACACACCGGGGATGTCAAGGCATTCGACGCGCTTTAGGTTTCGAGAACTGCAGAGCCAGTAGGCATGGAAGATACATGAGACTTTATTGAATCCTATATTCCTTTTGAAGTACCCTCAGGGCCCCAGAGGAGCCCCCCATGAGCAATCGCAAAGTTCCAGTCGTTGATTGGCTATCTACCTATCTAACTCCAAACACATCCAAACAGATCAAGTCTGAGTGAGGGGAAACTCCCCTTCCGCAGGACTGTTCGGGCCTGTTGGGAACGAAGTTCTTCGAGCGTTGACCTTCGAGCGGGCGTCCGATACTACTTTTACTAACGCCTCCTCATGTTCCTTCTTCTCCAACATTCCTTGAATCCAGACTTGAGAGGTTGGAAAAAGTGCACTGCCTTGGTGGAGGACTACGGGTTCACCCCGTGGGGTTATCTGGAGAATGTTCGGGAAGAGACAAAGCGGTTCGATACCTGTTGTGTCAATGTTTTCATCTGGTGGCATAGAGGCCTCCTCAAGACCGCACATATCTTGCGCTTGCCATTTCTCTTGGTCGCTCGGATCGGGCTGCTTTACAACAACGAACTTGGCCTCATCCTTCCGTGCGGCTTCCCATAGCGTGACTGACATTTTGACAATGCCGACCAAATCTTCCTCAAATCCTGCCGACTCGGATGGCATAGTCAGCGGTCGAAGAGTCTCGAGCACTCGTTGCACCGTGGACTCTACTGGGCTCGATTCTATAATAGAACCACCGAGAGCGTCAATACCGCGCAGGGTCAGGACTCTCCATGCGCTCTCACTTCGTCCGCCCCTGGCGGCGAGTGACTCGGACACTCCTTCCAAAAATTGACCCACCCCTTGGCGATTCGGTAGACTATTTTGCGGAAAGAACGGTTGCCATATGCAACCGCACAGGCAAATGGAGATGACATGTCGAACATCCCTCACCCTAAGGAACTCTGAAATTTGGGTCTGCCAGGTAGGCGTGAAGTTAAAGATGGGATTCAACTTGCGTAAGTCTTGATGGATAGCTTCTGGATCCTGTATCCCATTTCGTGTCAACAATCCAGGTGATCAAAATAAGGAATTACGCGGATATTGACTTACCGTCGTGGCCCGTTCTGGCAGCTTCCGGAAGTATTTTGACGATACAGCTTTGACGGCATCGGATATTTGCCGGAATTTATCCGCGCTGGAAATGCATCAGCAGGTTAGCTGATGTTTGCTTTACGGAATTAGATGGCACGGACTAATATTCGACCGGTTGTCCCTCGACAGGGAACTCGGACTTTACTTGCTTCAGCTCTACCGTCAGCTTCTTATTCTCCTCTTCCAGGCTCTTTTCCACTCGAGCATGCCGTATCTTCTTCGTCTCCAACTTCTCTTCTGCCGCTGATGAACGTTGCTCCAGCTCCTCGTTCATTACTGACAGCTTTTCGTTTTGGTCCTCCAATTCTCGGACTTTCTGTTTGTGTTCTTCTTCGATTTCTGCTCTCTTCATTCTCACGTGCTTGCGAAGTTTGGCTTTCTCCTCCTGCAGTTTCCGTTTGTTCTCGTCCTGTCTAATTCGTTCATTTACGTATCAGGGAAATACCGCGACACAGGTTCCAGTAATATGGAAGCACAGTTGATTGATGTAACATTGCATCTACTTCTGGAAGCTACTGCGCAGCCGCCTAACATCTGTGACTCGATGTTGATGTTTGATTCGATACCCAAAAACGTACGCTCGTCCCCGCTTGCCCCCGACTTCGCGAACAAGCCGGAATCCTTGCTTCCTATCCATCCATTGGGCTCCCTTTGTCATAAACCATGGCGTTCTTATACCGTTCCCACTGTGTGCACTCTGTTCATCTTGCTCGTCACCATTTCTATTATGAAGCGTGTTGGCCTCTGTCTGTAACACTTTCTTTGTGCCACCAGCACGAGGATCCATCCGGTCGTGGAGTCGCCTCTTGGCCCAGTACTCTTTCACTGTCCTTGTCTTTAGTGAGATCTTTGTAAAATGCCATCTCCGATGTCTCCAGTTGGCTTTCGTACATAGCGGAAGATAAAAGATCAGAAATAGAATGTAGCTTCATCGTTTCCAAGGACGGAAAACATATCCACGGGTCGAAATTAATTAACACTATCCTAAATTCTTCTTTACCATCTCGATCGGGGCACCCTGTCAAGCATATGATCGAACGGTCATCATGAGTAAGGGCTCCACAAAAGCCTTTGATGTCAGATGCCAGAACCAGCAAGTTTGATAGTCGTTGTGGGGCATGTCTAGGTGGGAATTGGTGCACACCGCGATCTACCAGTGGCTCTCCTCCGTCGGCCAATGGAACTTCTTTGGCCTTGCCTGGAAAGCGGCGGTAGGGTAGACTTATCGCTCCATTGATAGGAGAAGCACGAGCACGAGAAGCGACAGTAAGCCGGAAGACCTGTAGGCTGTCAGGACCTATACCTCTTTGTTTTCCGAGGAAAATGTCGACATAAGCAGAGGCAGTGGGGCTGTAACTTCGGCTATCGACTCTGTCTTTTCCAGCTCTATTGAAGAGCGAGTATTCAATCGGTGCATCTCCTTGAGGTAGATCTTCGACGTTCAAGGTCTGCAATATGTCCGCAACTGTTGTTTCGGAGGATATCAGGGTAGAGTTCAAGGGGTTGGAATTGATAGCATGCCTTCCGGGGCTCTTGTTCCGATTCACCGTCTTGAAAACCTTCCACGATCAACAACCGTCCCGCCCGTTCGTCTTGTAAGAGTTTTAGATTGCTCCAGGGCACGCTGTTGGAGCGAGGTCGCTGCTCCCGTTTGACCCTCACAACCTCTAATCGAGCTGGCAATGGACTGTATGGTGACCATTGTGTGGCATCTCCCATTTTCCATGGAGAGGCAGGATAGAAATCATCGACGGGGAAACGGTAGCAGTAGTAGTAAGATGTGATATTCTCCGTGTTGTAAATTTCACCTGGGTTGGGTATGTGATCAGTGCATAAGGCGTAGAACCACCCATCATAGATCTGGAAATCAATTTTCTCTTCATGGGTGGAGCACTGGATTCGCTGTAGCAGCATGTTCGGCAAGATGCGGTTTTGGTTTTTGAGGTCATAGCATTCCACCGTCCATTCAGTTGCATTGCGCATAGCATCATTATAACGGGAATGAGAGACATAGATCGCGTAACGTCCATCAGTCCTTACGTAGTCTGAGTACTTGGTGAATCTGCGGACTTTGCGGACACGGTCCTTCAAGCGAATATCCTTTCTTGTGTTGATCATCACGATACAGCTAAGCCTTTAGAACTTGTTAAAAATGTCAAGAGATAGGATCCCATGTTCGTAACGAGTGACGGTAACATTGAATCTAATCGAATGAAGCTCTTGGGTATCGGCTGTACAGAGCGGCCAGCGCGCAGCTTCTTCGGCTAGAAGAGCTCTTATATCCACAACATTCTCCGTCTCGGAGGCGTTATGAACATCCAAGATGCGAACAAATTCTTCCTGTACATAGCAAAGGATACCCTCATTATAATAGATGAATTCGCCATGGCCGAGGAGGACCACAGAATGAGGTCGGGCTAATGCGTATCTAATCCTTGTAACAAAAGCTCGTTGGACCACCGTGGAGTAGCTGATTGTACCTTGCTCGGCTAACCCCGCTTCGTGTGAAAACCTAATGCATCCCTTGGTCTGTTCAGCTCCAACCACTATGGATGACACTTTGTTTCGAACTACTTTAACAAACGCTCGGCTGGCTTCCTCTTCACGTAGAACGTGGAATAGATGCTTTCTTGAATTCCTCAAATTGACGTAGTCCTCAAGATAGATATACGAGGTTATGTCAATGAGGATGTCCAAAGGCATTTCCGATATCGAGGGTGCCATCTCCACGTCTTCTTTAGCGAGTAAGTGGTCCAGGAATCCTAAGATACTTATTCTTCTATAGTCCTGTCTCTGTTCTCATGCTTCGATAGGTTCCATGTGGAGAGGAAAGTGAAGAGTAGAGCCAGGAATAGATTTGGTGAAAATGGAAATCGTAAAAGAAAACCGGCATCAAGGAAGTTTAGGCACGACAAGAAAAGATTGGCTTACCCGAACCCAGATTTGCCAAGCAGCAGAGCCTCGCTCGGTAACCTGACCAATACAACGTGTCCAAAAGTTCTGCAATTTCTTGGCATTCACGACCTATGCACCACATGAGCCACACCGCTGGCATTCTGTCATGGACTGGAGGCTCATCAGTAGACGGATATTAGGGGTGATCTGGAGATATATATACAGCTTCGGCATATACAGCTTCGAGAGGAGGGCAGCCTAGATCCCGGGTAGTCCAATACTGATGGAAGCTTCTGCCGCCTTTTCATAATACAGAGAAGGATGGAGGCAGTTGAGGAGATAGGGCTTCGTTTGACAGAATAGTTGGGCGAGGGGATGGAGGACGACATGAGTTTGGTGCCATACGTAGCGGTCTTACTAAGGTTATTAAATTAGTTCTTGAAGAGAGACAAAGGTTCTTCTATTGTTTTGATATTAAGTAAGTAAACACTTGCTGATGGTAATCTCTCCAAATACAATCATCACCGCCTACCCCCAAGATCTCCGTCCATATGTCCCGCCAGCCTATGCCGCCGGCCCAGCTCCTCCAGCCCCTCCATCATCCTGATTACCCTCTCCAAACACATTCTTCGCCTTCGCCGCCTTCGCCGCCTTCTTGATTGCGTTCCTACGCGCCTTCCCAGTCAGCAACTCGTCGATGTCATATTTGGTGTGGCCTGTTGCCGTAGGCACAGTGGTGACTGGAGCGCACTCAAACACGGTAATAACAGCGGCGATGTCGGGTTCACAGGAGAAGCCTTGGTGACGGTAATGTGGAGCAGCTTCCTGGGCGTAGCGTTTACTGAACCACATCAATTCATCACGCGAAAGAGGGTCAGAGACGGTGGTAAATTTGCAGCCCGTAACCCAGCTCATAAAGGCAGGATGTCCGTCCTCTTGTCCAGGACCTGGGAGCTGTGCTGGCATCGTATTTGTGATGATAAGATTGGCTTCGGTGGCTAGCTGCCGTGCGTATATACGGCACTCCTCCCAGGTCTCGGCGTCTGCAATGTTGCGGTAGGTTGGACGATTGGCTCGGACTGTCAGATAGCCGATACGTCGCTTTGGATGTGGAACGTCAACAATAAGCTTGCCACCCTGACTGAGGAAGTCCGCCCAGTGACGAAGCTGCTGGCTGCGAAGACCTGCCCGTACGTTGAGGAGGATACGCTGGGCGGTGATCAGAGATACGCTAGTGAGCTCTCGCATCATATGGATGTTGGCTCGGACTGAAGCGAAGTCACCACGGATATCGCCAGCGACCGCATGGATTTGGGAAACGGCGTCTTGAGGAAGTTCGGACTGCAGCTTTAATACGGCGAATTGGAGCATATCTTTAAGGCCATCAACCAGAACTAGTTGGAAAGTGTGATGAGCTCTATGCAAGACTCGGCTGCATGCGAGGGCTGTGCCAGCTGTGCCAGTTCCGAGGTCGAGGTATGAAGTGATCGGAGAGCCGATGGGGACCTGCGAAGCGAGGAGGTCCGCAGTCGAGGCAGACCCAGGATTGGACATATCGTAGAGGACGATATGCATCTGTGTATAGAGACTAGGTAGCTCGCCAACAACATGCTCCATGGCACCCTCTATAGCGGCATGATGAGCAATATCGTTACGGATGTATAGGCGATTTACGATGTGAGAATCGCGTGCTGTACATGTAATGAGGTGAAGGGGTTGGTTAGCCATTGCTGTGAGGCTAAAGGGTGTGGTAGCTATTACAGTGTATAGTTGGTGATGAGGTTGGGAGAGAGAGAGAGATGATAGGATGAATCTATTCGATTGATGTAGCAGTGGGAATGAAGATTATTCGAAGTTGCGGATATGGTCCCGTTGTAAGAAGATACAAGTAAAATTAAGAAAAATCTTTGCAGGTGAGGTGAGAGAGAAAAATAAGAGTGAATGAAGGGAGCGAAAGCTTAGCGTCATCCGATCATACGACATCCCGCAGACTCATGCAAAGCTGAATCTTGCTCGCAGGACTATTGTAAAATATCTCTTAGACCACCTTGCCTCCTCCATATCTTAGACAGCAGACGCCAATTACAATGAGCGTAACAGCATCAACCTACTATCACGGCGTGGTCACCACCAAGAATCGATATGAGCTACCCTGGACCCATGCCAGCGTCGTGCGTTATGTCTGCATAGCTCAGATCCAGCCGGGATCATCGATCCTGAACCTAGGCTGTGGGAACGTCGTGGTAGCTCTGGCGGCAAAGGACGTCTTAGGTCCAAGCCATGGAGATATCGTCGGCATCGATAAATCCCATAGCATGCTACAAGACGCTCGACGCCTTTGGGAAGCACGCAGCCTGCCAGACGTTATCACTTTACACTGCGGCGACGTTACCCATCTCGATGCCATCAGTAGCTTTCATCAAGCTTCGCAAAGCCAGACAGTAGTACTTACCTTTGACGTTGTTTTTGCACGCGATCTCCTCTCCAGCATACCAGACAACGAAAAACAGGCCGGCCGAAATCGAGTTCTGCCTTGAACTTTGACCTCAGAGATGCTGATTCTGTTGAGTATCCACGATATATTCGGCGTCCAGACCGGGGTTTCCAATCGTCTGACTAGCTTATCCTCATATCTTTTTTCTTCTTGGAACTTCTCAAGTCACCGTTAAGCCAGGAATCATCTGCTCGAATACTTCCATCTTCACTGAAGGGTGACAAATTCGAGGTCGGCTCTTGTGGCTCTGCCTTACAGAGCCTGTGTGGACTATGTCGACCAACCTGCGTGCTTGCTTCGGCTAAATCGATTAAGGGTCTGTAAACCTACTTCAAGGCTCTTCAACTTTTTGATTGCCCGAACCCTTTCATTCTGCGAGTCTTCGGTCTCTGCGGAATGACGCGGATGGACAAGGGTCGGGAATATATCTAAAGTGCTGATGTCAGGATGAGAATTCAAGAATATCATTGTCAGTGTAACTGATATTTCCGTTGGTATCCGGCACTATTTCTTAGAGACCTAATAACTAGGGCGATGCCTTGACCAGACAGCTGAGGCCAGAATTTTCAGTCGGCGAAGCGTAGAGATACTTCGTTGGATTCAAGGTGGCTATACAACAGCTTCAGCACAGGTGGCGGCTAGTTTCCTCGGTGCTTAGCTGCAGAAAGAGACCAGATTACGTATACACTGTACTACCAGCGTTACAGCTGTGATATCACACTTCCGCATGAGTAAATCCAAATGCTGTCGCTGGTCGGTAGAGGGGGGATTTTTGGTTGACATCTCGCGTAAGCAGATCACGTGCGGAGGGGGCGGGACTGCCAAGTCTCGACCTTCGCGGTGAGTCACACCATATCATCATCCTCACCCTCATCATCCTACGATATCAGCAGCATCGAATGATTTACTATCTTGACAATCAGGTTAGAGTGATCTAACAATAATACAAATGGAGTACAAATTCAAACACTCCGTCGTCGTGATGGGGCAGCTGGCCAAGGAATCCTCTCGAACGCCACCGTCTGAAGGGAATTCGCCGTTTGAATATATCGATCGAAGTCTCACGATATTGGGCCGGACATCCGGAGTATACAGTGAGCGAATGCGAGAAGAATTCCTCAGTCAGCGTGAATTCATTGCACGTCAAATCAAAGAGGTGGAGATCAAAGTAGATGGACGGTTCAATGAGGTGGACAAGAAGATGGAGAAGATGGATGGACGGTTCAATGAGGTGGACAAGAAGATGGAGAAGATGGATGGACGGTTCAATGAGGTGGACAAGAAGATGGAGGAGGTGGACAAGAAGATGGAGAAGATGGATGGACGGTTCAATGAGGTGGACAAGAAAATCGACGGGGTGGACAATAAAATAAGAGATTACCTCAATCATATACAAAAGGCGTCACGGAATTTCTTACGCATAAGAGGATGGGAAGAGATCTATCCTGTGGGATCACTTGATCCTCATGGTGGAATTCAGACCCCAGATTATTTCCCTCGCAACGTCAAATACTTCTGGAGACTCAAAGATCCTACGCAGAGTAAGTCTTCCGTAGTAAATTTCGCTGGGATACTTCGATTGACAAGAGAAATAGTAGATCGACTAGTATACCTTATCCGCTTTTACAAGATCCAAGGGTACGAAGAATGGGGCAGGGATGCAGACAGCCTCGAAGGATATAGCGATTCGGATACTTCCAGCGAAGGCACAAGCGAGTCATCAAGGTTGCCGATGCCGATACCACTGGAAGAGGCAGTTCGATCAAACCCTGAGATTGCACATCGAGCGCTGGGGGCGCAACTAGGATTGGCCTATGATGAGATCCAAAGGTTCATGGAAAGAGCCAAAGAGTTAAGCCAAGATCAAGTGATAGGTAACAAGCGGGGACGGGACGATCAGGCATCTGAAGAAAGGAAGAAACGAGGTTTCAACTTTTCAGACCTAACTGAAGTGACAAGTCCTACGGAACCTCGGTCGTCCCAAGGAAGGACTGGGTAGTGTTGGCGACGAAGCTCTTCGCCCTTCGTGTTGCAGAGACATTCCCTGCTATTGTGCAATTCTGGTGTATTTGGATATTTCTTGAAGGATGACGGTTTCGGCAGGCGTCATACCACACGACTGTTGTATTACACGAATTAAAGGCCGGTTGGAAGCCACTGGCATTCTGTTTAGAGGTTACGGGCCTGGTCGTTTGCTACGAATCGTAAGCGTTACAGGGCATGGTTATGGCGCGAATACGCTTTCAGATACTACTTCTGTTGACGGTCAATCAGGCGCACTTCATGTGTTAATAGATTCCTTCCATGTCTGAATTTAATTTGACAGAAGCCGCCACCCTCCTCCCTCAAATGTCGATCTCCCTCTGGGTGTTTCTATAATAGAAAACCGCCCGCCGAAGCCTTTCCACAGCATCCTGCGTCTCCCATGCCAGCCGTATGCTAGCTTCGTGTATTTTGTGATGGTATGCAAGCTCTTGTCTCAAATAACCATTCTCTCAGGCAGCTGCTCGATTTCTTGCGGTAGGGTGGGCCTCGGATTATTTTTCGATGCTTGTAGGCGCTCCAGAGTTGCCTCGAGCATCACGGATGTTGTAGCCGATGAGAATATCTAGAGAACTCGGCATTGGAGGTTGACTGTCATGTGTATCTATTGCTCCTGGTGATGACTTTATGCTTCAATGGGTCATGGCTCTGCGGAGGAGTTTGTTGCTTTCAAGATCGCCTTGCCCATGCGGCCTGTATTGCTGCGAACTACGAGCATCTGCCCTCGTAGCCACAAGCGCAACTGGGCGTAGCCAAGAATTAGTAACTCCATTGGGACTAGGGCTTTTCTTGCTTGCGGAGCTCCCACTCTTGACCGCTCGCTTGTTTCCAGCTTGAAGTCAGTCCCACACTCCGAGCGCCAACTGCTCTACTCCAAGTGCCAGCCAGTGTTACCGTGAGCGCCAGCTTTCTTCGGCTCCCCATAACATCAACCAATTCCGTACCTAAGCGACTTTTGTGAACTGCAGCATGGTCGGTAGCCTCATATTTTGTCGGTGAATTACCTTGATTCCAGAGAATTGACTGGCAGCTTCTTTCTCATCGACTAGGATACTCAAAAGTCAATGACGCCATTGGGTAAAGTTGAAAAGGCTTTTCATCCACGTCGCTCGTTATGCTTGCATCGACTTGTCAAGCGCGCAAACTTCATTTGCAGTCGCTGTAGCCTTGAAAAATCATCGAAGCTCGTCGCTTACGCTAAGAACAAATGGGACGAACCCTTGTGCAATGGCTGCTACGGTAATCTCCTGTCCACCTCAGAGAAGCAAGGCGAAGCACAACAATAATTGTGCTGGTTTTTTGTTGGGAAAGAGATGTATAATAATAGTCATATTGAGGTACGAAACTATTGGCGACCTCAGGCTCTTGACTTGCGAACATCGTTATTACTGCTGTTTGTATGTCTTCCCTTCCTACGAAACACCGGCACCGAGTGCTAATACAGTCGAGGCTTCTTGAGCGGCTCGTGTCGGCCTTCGTTACCAGGGGCCTGCCTTTTCAGCTCACAGTACGCGACAGCCATACACGACTTACATGAGTGGTTTAAACTTCCATGATAGGCACTGCCAAAAAAGGAGCGTCAAGATGTTGCTGGTCGATAAACCACTGCATTGTCTGCGGAAAAGCGCTGATCTTCCGTCGAGGCCTTCTTGCACTCCTTGCATATATACTGGTCGGCTGACCCAGATCCCAAACGGTGAACTCCACAGATTTTCGGTATCGTCGGCACGACTGGCAGAGATCGCGTTTGCCGAGGTAATACCCCAAGGCCTTGCTATCTGTGATGAAGGACAGGCGGGAAGGATGGATTCGTTCGAGCAATTGCACCATGACTTCACCTGGAAGACGGCATCGAATCATCCCGAGGCAGCGGATTCGATTCCCTGGCAGTGGACTCGAGATGCTGCTCAGTTCAAAGTAGAAAGATGCTATAAGCAAGGCATATATTGTCTCCTCGCACTCTCGGATCATCTGAGGATTCAGATGGACAAGTTGACGCAACTCGTCCATCCGGCTGGTGTTGTCAATAGCCGGCTTATTCCTTGGTAAAACAACGTTAAGTCGCTTATAGTCGTCACGGTTTTCGCGGTCCAAGCTGTTCACAACGTCTCTGAAGTTGCTTCCGCCGTCGAACGAGGACATATAGGCCCGCCACAGTCGAGGAATGAAGCCGTCAAATAGCACGTGGCGGAAAGAAGCAGCTCTCGGCGACTTGGTCTTCCTGCTGGTACCTGTTCCAATGGATACTACGAGGTCAGGTCCAGAGAGCGAAGGATCGATGCGCAGGCTCTCCCAAAGCGCAAGCTTGATAGGATTATTGTGTCCACTTATACCTCCGTCCTGAATTGGGCCGGTCGCACAAGTATACGCGGGTGGATACAGTCTATGGAAGTTAGCCACAGGTGACAACGGAGGCAGCTGGAAACGCTTACACTGGGGCTGCCGATGTCATTCGGCCCCTAAAAAACTTGAGCTATTGCAATCGTACAATAAGGGAGACTTACGCTTGCCAAATATATGGTTCGTCTTTCATATCCGTTGGACGGATGATTTTGTAGCCTGGCTTATGATCAGCACGGGACCGGAAAGGGACATCCTCCATACGTACCGCACTTCTCGTCCCACTTGCCTGAACCATTATAGTTCGTCAATAAGACCGGAAAGCCTTTGTCAATGGTAGCTGCCGTGACGCCAACTTTCGTGGCGATGAGGCCCTGGACGTGGTCGAACAACCGACCCTGGGAGCCTAGGTTCTCCTGCAAATAAGACTCCAAGATTTCCGCATTGTGGCATCCGTCACGGTACCACGACCTCAGCAGACGCCGGAGACGACCGAGAATGCTCGTTCGATCGGAAGACGGAGGGAATAGCTGCTTGGCCAGGGTATCAAACATCTTCACACACTCAGAAACTGGTAGCTGACGCAGGAAGAGGATCAACACGATAAGGCCCCCTAGTCCTATGTCAGTCGAGGAAGAAGCCAATGTTGGATCGTCAAACCCACCAACGCTGGTGCCATATGAAACGTCGAACAAGTCCTGTATTCTCCAGATGTCTCCCAGAACACTTTGCAGTACATCCATAAATCCTATCGCTATCACCCCGAGAGTTCCCCCGCCGTCTATACTCAAGAGCCGTAGTCCAACAGTAAGCGGCCTTAATCCCACCAGAAGTTTTCCCGTGTGACAAAGTATACAGGCGTTAATCCGATACTGAGAGTCAAACGCCGAGGTTTCATTGCCGAGGTTTCGAACGCAAACCTCGCATATAGAGTGTCTATAAGAAAGAGTATTCTCAGGCATCCGTCGAAGACAACAAAAGCAAGTTTTATTGCTCTTAATCTGCGCCCAGTCAATGTCGAGAGAAGCCGTCTTCTCCCGATGTATTTGTAGCGCTGACTTCCCGGAGGCGATCATGTCAAAATAGAGTTGGACCAGCTGGGTACGAATGAAGGTGTCTTGCTGCTGAACGAGATCGCGATCCTCATATATCTCAGTAAGGGACTGCAGACAAAGATGCCGATATTGAACGTCATAGAGCATCCCTGGATCGAAAACTGCGGATTTTGGTTAGATGTTGAGCATCCATTTTCACTAGGGCCAGGATCGTCTTACCATGCATCTTTGGGGGATATGCGTCCAACAAGATACTTGAAGCAACAAAAGTCATTAGTGTGTCGCGAGGAACCTGGTGGTCCTCTCCGGACCGCATGAACCTGGACAAATAATGAACGAAATCTGGCTCGACGTCGTTGCCCCTCCGGCTCGCCAATATGAAATCGAATGGCCGACTCATTGAGGCTGCCGTGTGGGCCACAGCCATGCGAAAAAAGCGAGTGATGTGCTTAGCAGAATATAGACAGCCGAGATCTTGTCGCGCCTGGCGTATCTCGTCCATCTCCCTCTAAAGGAGCTCCTTGAGCCGTCGAAAACGTGCCAGGGGAGATAGCTGCTCAGTGGCCAGGTGAAGCACTTTGATCGAAGAGAAAAATTCTTTCAGAGATCTATTGTGGAGGCCCTGCTGAAGATCGTCTATCCTGAGAAGATCATAGGTGGGACTGGGACTGGCTGCGTCTCCACGTCTAACGATAATAACTCTCGGTCGAATCTTATCGAAATGAACGGAAGCGCTGCCGGCCACGGCCCATGACTTTAGCAGTTGGACGGCATGTTCGAAGTCGGCAAAGTCATCGGCAAACACACAGACGACATCGGCGAAGAGACAGAAGAGGCGGGCGTGCAAGACGTTGTAGAGGTGTTGCACAGTCGTATCCTCGGCCCACTGGATGGGAAATGACTCGGTCTCACAGACGCGAGGATCCTCGGCTGCCAAGGGTATCGCTTGACTTGGGCTACTCTCCGCAAAAAAGACAGGATGATCGGAGTAAGTGCTTGCGTTGTCGATTCGCAAGGTTGCCACGCCGTCGTAAAAGTGCTTCTTGAAGTTGTTGTCGGGGAAAAGTTCCCGAAGAGCAAGATCCTTGGCTTGTCGTCCCACGAACAATAGGGAAGAAGGTCGTTGATTCGAGGGATTTTTCAGTTCCCTTACCAACTGGCTCATGCGACTAGGGTCGAGAAGCCTGAGATCGTTTATGCCAACTACCTGCAACCACGCCAGTTGTTCGCAAGAAGCCATATGCACGGTCGACAAAGCTTTACTGGAAGCAAGCCGGATTAGATAGATGGAATGACGAAGTTTCGATCGGAAGAAGAAGGGGACGCCATACGGGATTTAATAGTACGGACAGTCATCCATAATTCGATGCTTTTGATGGATCCGCTTTTGGCGACGGGAGGGCAGCTTCTGTCGCCATCACTTCAAACGTAAGGAACACTGTCCACAGCAGAATATTTGCAGCCAAGGAGCTTGCGATGACAAGATTTCATACTGATGGAACTATCTAAGTACGCAGAAAAATAAATTCGGTGTGAAATTGACTAAGAATCAAATACAAGAATAATATCCGCCACTCCATCCCTCAACTACGCACTCGTTTTCGCTGCTCACGGGGTTCAGACAGCAGCATCATTTGCTCATTCTCTTCTCCACTGCTCTCAGAAGTCGGTGACATAGACGTGCTTTCAGGCGCGACCTCAAAGTTGCGTGATAGCTCTTCCAGCAAAAGTCGCTTGTACTGGAGGTCGTCTCTGGTGTTATAGAGCTCCTGCTCTAGGCTTTTTGTCTTCGCCTCTAGTTGTTCGAGTGCCCCTTTCATGCCATTCCCTTCGAGCCAAATTGGGCCAATGCTTGCGTTGTCGTTTAGATCCGCTCTCCTTGGAACCTCAAGAGTATCCAGAAATCCAATGAAGTCCCGAATATAGGCACGCTCTTGCTCTAGCGACCTCTCGGTTGCTTTATGACAGCTGGACTCGTGGTTTAGGGATTGTGTTACAAGAGCGCGCTCCCTTTTCTCCGACTCCAGTGCCTCCTGCTGAGTTGCAAATGCTCTTTGATAGTTACTCACGGTCTCTTTCAATTTTGCGACTTCTTCGCTTTAGGTATCGAAGAGCCTCATGCGGACCTCGTTGGACTGATTGGTTTGACCGGCTTCGAAGAGCCGCTGGTGCAATATGGCATTCTCATTTTCGAGCGCCATCTTCTTCCGGCGGAGTTTCTCGTGGGAAGCTAGCTCGACACCGCACGTGTGGCAGATGGCTTGGCCAGGCTATTGCTAACGTCAATATTCGTCCATTCAAGCCGCGGGACTTTTCATACCACCCTAGAAAATTGAAACAGTGCACTTCCACCTTGCGTTGCCATTGTTATTAGAGCGAAAGTTATGATGAGAACGTGAGGATGTGGTGACTGCTCTGAATGATTCGAGTATCTGTGTCGTTTGGGACAAGCGATCGAAGAAGCTGTACTTTATGCATTGTTCGAACCCCAAAATAATGTGAAACAGACCGCTCCATCCCTAAGTCCCCTGACCTCAACTGTGCCCAGTGCTACTTTTGCTGATCACCCTTGCGCAATCCCTCAGATACCTCGGGATTACATTTCCCATCCGATCGGTTCATGAGCGACTGGGCGCAAAAGAGCAAGAATGCACTGGAGTCATCCATGCGCTCGGACCGCCGTCAAATACACTCAAGTCACGCTTGCGGCGGGACTTTTCACAGCAAAAGGATGGGGCTATGCGGATGGATTTCAATCCATGTCCTCATCGCGCACTGCCTTGGTATCGCTCTTTACTTTCACAGCAATGAATCATGGCCAGAAGCATAGCGACTACTCGAGCAGGATGATTGGCTACCCTGAAGTCAGTGCGTTTTAGCGTCAGTATCTCCGCGTGGCTTATGCAAGTCATCAGCGGCACAACTGTTGGCGTGCACATCCACTGAGCCAAAATGCGGGTAAATCCTCCGAGCTAAAGCGATATGACTGGTTCACATCCAATGCTCCATTAATGACAGCTTTTGGCGCCAGAATTGGATGCACGGTTGTATTGGAATTTAAAAGGGGACAGCGGTGCGTGGTTATCGGTGCACCCTACTTACACGCACTACTCGCCATGGCTAGTTTTTTCGATGAACAATACCCCAATAACGAATTGAACGACTTTATCAACAGTAACTACGCGACTAGCTATGAGGATCCGACTTTGTTCTCGTCCCTGGATTATTTGGGTAGTGAGGGCACCTTGAATCCCGATCCTCGACACACGATCTTCTCTCCGGATCTCCAAACCGACCATACGCCTAGAGATCGAATCTCTACTCCGGTGTGCAGCGACCAAGCCAACCTGCAAGTTTGGCTCGGTGGTCAAGATTCTAGGGTTAAATTTGGGGAGACGGGACCGGAATACGAAGAGATCAAGGCACTGTATGGAGAGAATACTGTAGTCTCAACATTACTAACGTCTGTTTAGGATAAAGGAAAATTCTAGGTATCTCGATCAAGCAGTACGGCGATCAACGGAAAATATTGACATTGGCGAAAGACAGATAGACCAATTGGGCCAACACGTCGAAGCGTTGCATCCCTATTTCGAAGCAATGAGGTCGACACTGAAAGATTTAACAGAGCAAGTCAATCGGCAGTGGGTGGTGAAAACACCCATAACTCCGATGCCAAAGAGACAGGACGGTCCGAGCCAGGGAGTGAATTCAGGTAAAGCCAACAAGGGCGAGGTCACCAGTGGCGGGCGAAGGGGAGGTTAGGGAATGTTGAAGTTTGCGCCCCTCGGGCACCTAAGAGCCAGACTCCACCGGCTCTTGTGATGCTCTTGGTTGTATTCGCTGGAGTTTCCTTTTATCGTGATTGTGGCGGCTCTCAAGTATTTGTACTCTCGTCTAATTAAGACGGCGCGAAGAGCGGATCCCTGCCCATTAGAAATCTTCATTTTTTCCGTATTACTTCGTTTAGAAAAAGCTCACGAATGCACATCCCATCACCTTATCTACCATATTCGCTAGCGAGTAAATGGAGATAAAACTAGCCACCGAAGGAGATGAACCCGTCAAGGAAACCTTGCAAGAGAGACGACGGTAAGTTCCGACATAGATACGGCAAGGGCAGCTCACTCAAGGATTGGTGCGGCGTTCATACCCGCTGTCTCAGCTGACAAATCGAGGTGGCTATGCCAGACGCTTCGCCCATTACTAAAAGCATGGGCGCTTACAAGGAAAGATTGATCTTAGCATCCACTTCTGGACCCTGAGCATCCACTTCTGGAGCTGTACACAGCCCACGAGACAGGACGTCGCAATTCGATTCCCGACCCTATTTCGAGGACAAAAGCATTCATCATTAGTCCATGCCTAATCAAGAGGATGGGAAATAGGAGCTCATGGGTTTTATACCAGGGCAACGGAGAGTTTTCTAAAAGAACCGTATCCCACTGCACTCTTGTTAACGACCCTCTCGACACTTTTCTATAATTTTAATCGTCCATCCAACATGACCTGCATTTCTGTTACATCTTCGAGAGTATAAAGATCTCATGCCGTGCGAAGAGAAGATGAGAGGACTGTGGGCACAGATATCCCCTGCGACTAGCCTTAGGAATCAGCTAAGACAGTTATGAATCTTGAACATTGAGAGAATGGATGATGCGTCGTGGTAGTAGGCATAAGTTTATCTGTTAGTCCACCAAATATTCAAGAATCCAATTACATATCGAAAGCGTATCACACTAAATACTACTGTAGAATGAATACCATACTAATAAATCTTCACAGAACAAATGAGCTTCCTTCACCGGCCTGCGACATAAATCCCACTCTTCACTCAAAGACCAGGATTGTTCCAAAATCTCACGCAGCCAATGTTTCCCCAGTTGTTACACGAAGTAGGGGTGCCTGCGAAATAACTATCGATGAAATCGCCGCACTTGTCTCCACTACTGGCATTCTTGGTGGAAATGTCGAGCTGCTCTTGGCCTTGGAGGCCCCGGTAGAGAAGCTGAAAGCTGTACGCGACCCCATCTCCCATGGGCAACCACGTTTCCCCTGGAGATTGCGTGAGATCGTCTGCCATCCCTAAAAACCCGTTGCAGTCTCTTTCTCTGTAAAAAGTGACTCCGATCTTCGAAGGCTTGTCCTGTCATACTCCTCAGCCAATTTTTTAAAGGGCTAGCGGGTTCATACCTGTCTTTTCTCCAATTGCTCGTCAATCTCATCTTTGACTTGGGTTTCCAAACCTTTAGCCCCGTTAGCAAGAGGATTAACCTTCGGACTGCTTTTGCCTTCTGTATCGGGTTGGGGATTTGCCATACTAGGAGCTGCCAGAGCTGTAAACATTTGAGCAACCAGGACGGTACCGTAGAGCAATACTTTTGGGGAGTACATTTTGTGATTTTCAGGGAAGTAGATGTTGAATGTTCTACAGAAGTGGAGCAAACCTGTTGCCTTAATATAATTACGGTCTGGACGATCTCCTGGCCTCCAGGAATCCATAACTGGCTCCCTAAAGGCGGTGGGTGGTTTCTGGATGCTCGGTCACGGAGTCAAAATTGGATCCCCCTATAGCGAATCTCCAATTCTTGTACCTTCCATTATGGGATACCCATACGCGCGGCATGGACTTACACTGCAAGATCGATTTTCGACCAAAGGGTCGGAGGGTGGAGCAATACTGCTATAACCGGGTGACAGTCGTGTAATGGGCTCATGCTTTGTCAAGGAAAATATGAATTCGATTTCCAAGTAGTTTCGATGTAGTATATATTGAATTGAAGCTCTACCTAAGCCAGAAGGCGACTATATATTGTCACCGGTCATAAAAAACCATGATGTTCCTCGCTTTGACTGACACGGTTCGTAATAAAGGCGTAAGTCGCTTAGAGTGATAGGAGCAGCTGCAATACCCTGCATGAACATACATGTTAGTGGACCGCTCCGTGAACACGGGATCGGCGCGAGTGATGATGGTGACCAAGTTTGTGTGCGAACGGAAGTGTTGACGGTGGGGAGACGCGTGCTTGTACTGCCTGAGGTTCATCATTTCTGATCCGTATGGACGATTTGGACGTTGGATTTCCTTGTTTAGGTAGTTGCCTTGAGGGTGCTTCGCAAGATGTGCCGATGCAACAAGAAACCAGGTTGCTCTTGAGGTTGCTTACATTGGCCTCGTTATCATTAGGATAAGTGTAGGCAGCCCCTGCGCAAGCCGTGAAAAAAGGCGGAGCAGGTCCATCGGCGATATCCTGAGCGGAGTTGAGGCAGACAGGGCCGTCGACTTGATTGTTACATGTGATGCCTGGCTGTTTATACAGTTCGATGTTGCAGCCGGAGACTGCTGTGCCCTCGGACGAGCATGTGATGGGCACAGAGTAGCCATCGACATAGCTGACATCGATATCGGGTGGACCTGTAAAGCTTCCTTCGATCTTACTGCCCAGCGGGTTGGTATTGGGCCCAACATTTATCCTTCCTGCCCACCCAGTTGGGAAAGCGTAATGGGTAGGCGAGGTGTCGGGAAGTATGGTGGCTGATGGATTCCCTAACGGAGCGGGGCCACCAGCATTGGAGGCAAAGGACAGAGATAATTGACTTCCGTACACGTTAGTGATCGAAATTGTCATATAGTCGCCTGAGCTACCGGTAACCGTAGTGCTTCCAGGAGGTGGAGCACTCGTGACTGGAACGGAACTTGAAGCTGGGATTGAATCCCACCCCTGTAAGTCACAGTCACAGTTGCGGCCGGCGGGCAGTTGAACGGACTTGCAGCTACCAGAGCCGCAAGGGCCAAAACAGCAATCTGACAGGATTTCTTCATCTTATGGCTGAAGGGTCAAGAGAATCGTCTGTGTCAAAGAATTCCAGGGCCGTCGTTGCCTTTTGTGGTGCTTCAACCAGTGCGTCAGTCTTTGGATGCTTGTGGAAGCATCTATAAACGGACCCCCTTGTGAGATTCCTTCGAGCGGCCAAGCACACAGCAGCACTTCCTTCACGGCTCATATTTGGTGTCCTCTTCTTGCATGGCGTTTGTGGTACCCTGTGAGGAAGACTTCGAATTCTTCTCAAGGGCATCAACTGTAGGTAAGAACGCTGCCATATCAAAATGATCCTTCCGGTGAGCATTGATACCCGCTTCCCAAAGTAATTGGAACACATCTTCATGCTCTCCAATCGCAGCGTAATTTAGTGCGATCCCGTGATACGCTGCAGCCCAAACGTCAACGCCAGCGTTAAGAAGGAGTTTGACAATGTTCATGTGCCCTTTTTGGGCTGCAAAGTGTAGCGGTGCCTTGGATACTTCCCCATGTCCCCTTACGTTGTATTCGCGTCTGATGTGTTCTTCGGCTCTTTCTTGACTTTGCATTCGTATTCTGTTGTCTTCACGGAATTCCAGCTCGATTTGTCGACGGGCCTCACCTTCAGGTCCAGTAGTAGACGGAGCCGATGGGTCTGCGCCGGCTTGTAGAAGCTGGTCCACAGCCTCTCCATTTCCTGCCTGGACGGCGCATAGCAACGGCGTCTCGCCCTTGTCGTTCCGAATGTCGATCTTATGAGAGTGTTGGAGCAGCAGAGTCAAAAGATGTAGATTTCCTTTTGTAGCTAGATGATGTAGCACCGTGTCTCCGTCCTTGTCCTGGATTGACACATCTGCTCCTCTTTCTAACAAGGATTTGAAGGTGGCTTCGCGGTTGTGCAACGCTGCCCATAGCAAGACGGTCTCTCCACCCGTCTGGGTATATGTAAGGGCCATGTCATAGAACTTGGCTGATAGGACCGTGGTAAAGCGACGAGCCGTTCGTAAAAGCAAGCTCAAGTCCTTCGGCCCAAGGTCATCGGTAATGATGGAGATGATTTCGTTTGAGAGATTGTTGAAAGCCATGATGAGCGGTGCTCGACCCACAGTCCGTACAAGTTCTGTACTACCGTTCGCGACTGTCACAACGCTGACCTTTCGAGCACGTGGAATAAACCTCTTCAGACCGTTTGAGGTGCAAGTAATTCTTGGTAAGAAGGCTGAGGCGGTGCAGTCGGGCGTATCAAAGGTGCTGAGCCATGATGACAATTATAGATCGGGCTTAGCATTGCTGCACCCTGGGGGTGCCGCCTTGGGGGCTCTGCCCGCTGGGGCTGCGCAAACTCCATGCGGCGCAAATCATCGCGACCACAGCCCACAACGTGCCCTTTCTCAGGAACGAGGCGTGTTGCTGGAGAGCATTGCAGTTATCTTTCTGATAATGACGTCTGGGTCGTTGAGCTTTGAGCTCCTGGGGGAACTGGGAAGTCAAATCTCGCGATTCGTGTTCCTCCCTGATAGAACCTCACTTCTCTTTGTTTATCGGCAGATCCACCACGAGGTCCTGAGGTTTATATACGAAGAACTCCTCTTTTTAGGCCTCGTCCTCGATCTTCTAGAACTATCTCAAAGTTCATCTTAGCAGCATTATTGGAGAATCTGGCGACAGTACAAGAGATGTCCGTATGGATCCGGCAACGCCGTTAAATCTCGGCCATGACATGGGAGCAAGGTCTCTCGCTTGTGGAGGGGAGGCTCACAGGCCCTAAAAAGCTTTGGATAGACGCCCATCGACCATACGACTCGTGCTGAGTTGGAACCCATGGCTGACAACGCGTTAACAAATAACCCGGAGTAAGGAGGATGCCGTAAAACTGGAGCAGGAGGGTGTCAACATTGGATGCAGAGGAAGCTGGAGCTCGAGGGAGCAAGAAGTGGAGCTCAATATGGAGGCCTCAAAATTGGTTCCCCTCCACCGAAAGCTGCGCGAACAAGACCTTCTGGAAAGAAAACAATTAGAGCGCTGGTCTAACGGCAGTTCTCTTTCAGTTCGCTTTCCAGTCATTTGGCGATATCGACGACAATGACATCCCCGCTCGGCAGTGCTGGCACTGCGCTCTACACTTCACCAGAAGCAGCACGACACGCCCAAGGGCTCTCGCTACGAAACTTTCTGGCGTCACTCATCACGTCGGCGGCCGTGTTTGCCACCGAAGTCTGCGTGTTTGTCCTCCTGAAGGATAGACTCAAACAAATCTAGTAAGTCCCAGTCAACCTACAAGCGCAAAGATACTGAGTCGGTATACCAGTCAACCTCGAACTTATCTTGCGCCTGAAGGACAACGCACCATTCAACGTCCTTCAGGTACGATATCCTGGATTCCACGTCTGTTCCAGCTTCCTGACAGTATCATTTTACAATACTCTGGCCTAGACGCTTTCTTCTTCGTCCGATATATTCGCACTCTTCTCACCATCTTTATCAGCCTGTCGGCCATCGTCATACCAAGCCTCGTCCCCCTAAATTTGCTCGGTGGCAATGATGCTGCAGGTCGGACCCAAGGTCTCGATAGGTACAGCTGGGCGAATATTGGGCTCGATCACACGGCATTCTACTGGGCTTATTTGGTGATGGCCTTGCTTGTGATCGTGTTCATATGTTACACTATCTATGTCGAATTGCTTTTTTACGTTCACGTCCGTAATTCTTACCTGGCGTCACCTGCGCATCGTCTCTTGGAGGCCGCCAACACGATTCTGGTAATCGATATTCCCGAGAAAGACCTTCCGGTATTAGAGGATGTGTACGGTATATTCCCCGGTGGAGTCCATTCCGTCTGGATCAATCGAGATCTCTCTGCTCTGTCGAAGAAGATTCAAGAGCGAAAAAAGCTCGTCACCACACTGGAAGCCGCGGAGACCAGCCTTATCACATCGGCAACGAAGTCTTTCCGTCAACGCAACAGCCACGAGCTTGCACAATCGAGTGGAGCGGATACCGAAAAGGAAGGACCATTGTGGAAGCGCTATCTGAAGGAGAAGGATCGTGATTATATGTGTATTCCCCGACAAGGATGCACCTGGATGCCAGTAATTCCTGTCATCGGAAGAAGAGTTGATACCATCCATCACTGCCTAGGCGAGCTAGCACGAATAAACAAGGAGATTAAGGCAGACCTAGCGGAGCTGGCCGAGTTCGAATCGAATGGAGGAGATTCAAGCAAGTATTCACGAATGAACTCCGCCTTTATACGATTTAACACTCAATCCGCCGCGTACATAGCCTGTCAAACTCTCCTGAACTCCGACCCTCTGCGCTTATCGGCCCGACACATCAACGTTTCTGTGCGAGAATTAAGATGGAGCACTCTATCTCAACGATGGTGGAATCGATATATACGGAGTGGGTTGGTGTGGATCGCCATCGCTTCCCTTCTCATAACGTGGGCGATACCCGTCGCATTCACGGGCTTCCTGTCCTAAATTACCACCCTTGGAGACTCCGTATCGTGGCTTCAATGGATAGCTGGCGCTCCGGCGTGGCTGAGTGGGGTTATTCAGGGTGTGCTGCCGCAGTTGATGTTAGTCGCACTAACCGCATTGCTGCCGCTGGTCCTGCGTATTATCACGGCTTGGCAAGGTCTGTCAACGGAGACGGCAGTCGAGCTGTCATTGCAAAAATACTATTTCGCCTTTCTCTTCGTGCAAAACTTCCTCACAGTGTCGCTTTCGTCCAGTATTACGGCCATCGCTCAAGACCTCCTCCATGGCCTGAACTCCGCACCCGCGTTGTTGGCCGGAAACCTTCCCAAGGCGAGCAATTACTTCTTCTCCTATCTCGCTTTACAAGGTCTTTCGGTGAGTGCAGGTGCCTTCCTGCAAGCCGAGGGTCTAATCAACTGGCTTATCCTCGCCCCTTGGACGGATCGCACACCGAGACAGAAGTGGGAGAGACAGATAGGTTTACCGGAGATTCGATGGGGCACCTTCTACCCTCTTTACACGAACCTCGCATGTATTAGTAAGACGCTCGCATCTTTGCCGACGCCTCTGCTGATAATTTAGGCCTGACGTACTCCATCATCGCTCCCCTGATACTCCCGTTCAGCGTCGTCATCTTTGGCTTATTTTGGTTTGTATTCCGCTATAACCTGCTCTACGTGTCGGCTTTTCCTTACGATACTGGAGGTCAACTTTATCCGACGGCTTTGAAGCAACTCTTTACAGGGGTCTATATGATGGAGCTATGCCTGATAGGTCTTTTCCTGTCCATTCGCAATGATCGGGGTGTTCTTACCGGTATTAGTCAGGCTGTGGTTATGATAATTGCCATAACATTGACGGTCATTTACCAAATGATTCTGGGAAACATCTTTTCCTCAATTTTTAAATATTTGCCTGCCTTCCCGAAAGACAGGGAGGATGAGGGAGGAGAATCGAATTGGAATCACTCCTCAGCACCTGCGCTCGATCATTTACGACATCTATGGCACACCTGCTATAGCTGGATGAGGCCTTCCAAGAAAGTCCCCCGTGATCTCCAAGAAAGTATTGACGAGCTCGCACGGAACGAATTCGACGTAATAGATCGGCGTGGGTACAAGCATGAGGCAGTTGACCATCGCAGCCCTGTCATCTGGATTCTAAAGGACGAACTTGGAATCAGCGAAGATGAGATCGCCTACGCCAGGAACTACGTTTCAGATATCAGAATTAGCAACGAGTTTGCAGACCTTAATATCAGAGGGCGCTTAGAGATTTCGCAGAATGTCTCTAACACTGATATCGTTCAATAGACAAGGTCTGAAGCTGTTTTGCTTTCCTCGGCCAGCGTTTACGGAGCAGCTTAAAAGCCATGCCTATGGTTGAATATCTGAATATTAGGGGTATAGATGGTTTGGTTAGCTGTTATATATTTTACAGCCTTGCTTACACCGGCTTTACTTTGAAAATAGCAAACCTTAGCCACCTCTGACATTCTAGTTGTATCTAACTTTCTGCCTCTGTATTCAATAACCGGTCAATCGGATCACCCTTTCTCGCTGGCCGTTCATATAGCCCGGGAGCGTTTCGCCTTCTTCACTTTTCCCTTGGCTTCTTGCTACGGAACGAGCGAATCGATAATGTCAAATTGCGCTAACGACGAGTACAGGACAAGGGCTCGCTTTTGGATGCTGCTGTTCGAAAGAAGCCTCCGTTATGGATGCTAATGTCTGGAGCCGATTGTGGATACTATCGCAAATTTAGATCATAAATCGACAAGATATAGACTCTAGGTCTGCAGAAAATATTTGGAGACGTTCGGATCCTCTCAAGGAAGGACCATTTACAGACGTCTTAACATCTACAATGGATGCTCGAATTCTTAAGGTAAAGCTGTCCGGCATATCCTTTCGAAAGACTGCTGAGCTTCTTCCAAGTTTGAACACTCTCTTAGGAGCTTACTGGATGAATCCAATCCTGAAGACGACGATAATATAAATCGCAAGATCATTGACGTCCTCCAGACGGAGATTCGGCGACTCTCTGGGAAAGGGCGAGAAACCGGAAAAGGCTTACAGCCTCCAGCCCCTCATCCGCAGCCAAATACTACGCCCAATACGACTCCGCCAAACAACAAAGCAGGGCTAGTCTCCGCTCGAATTGTGTATCCGCAAAATAAAATTACGGCTCCCAGTAATCAAGTAAACCCAGATGGTAAGAATTCCTCGACGGCGGGCCCTATAGCATTCGCCTAAGAAGGTTCGCAAGATGCTTCATCAGATATATCGACGGAGGATACCGAGACAGGTTGCACCGAATCCTCTCCAGTGGTAAACCCGCCAGGTATTTCAACCCAAACCATTCACTCTGGCGATACCTACTAAACACTGGGAGATATCACGAACGATGTGGAGCAGGAGCTGCAAGAAGTCGCCAGTATTATAAAAAGGGCTGGTCGAATCATCGTGTTCGTGGGCGCCGGGATCAGTACCAATTGCGGTATACCGGTAAGTATTAAGCTATACTTTTGACCATCTTTAGATAATAATCTTTCAGGACTTTCGGTCTGAGACTGGCCTTCATAAGACGAATCGAGGTCTCTTCGAGAGAGAAGTGCTCGATGACGAAGAAAGGAGGAAAGGATTGTATAAATGCTTGATCGAAATTAGGAATAAAGCGAAATCCGAAGATCTGATTCAGACGGATACGCATCGATTTCTTCAAGTCCTTCAAAAATCCGGAAAGCTCCAAAGATGTTATACTCAGAATTTCGATGGATTGGAGGCAAGGGCTGGTTTGAATGCTGATATCGAATCCAAGGACTGCGACGTGGTCCAGCTGCATGGTAATCTTGACTCCTTTAGGTGCTCTTATTGCAGCCGTTTCACGATCTGGGATAGCGTGCGTGAGACCGCTCTTGCTTCCGGAGAGATCTTATCATGTCCTGAATGCGGGTCGAAGGTAGAAGAACGGCGGAGAAGGGGAGGGAGAACAAACATCCACGTTGGACATTTGCGACCTAATATTATCCTCTACCATGATATTAACGATCCTCTGAGCGACACCAAAGCGGAGATCATCGATAAAGACGCGAACTCAACGCCTGACGTCCTCCTGGTCATTGGTACATCATTGGCCGTCGACGGTCCGAGGAAGGAGCTTAAGAATAGGCTAATTCCGGCGGTACGTTAAAATGGTGGAAAGGTCATATACGTTAACAATAATCCTCCCCCGAGGGCATTCTCCAAGCCCGTGGTCGATCATATATTCGAAATGGACTGCGACTACTGGGTGCGAGACCTTGCCGCACGCGAACCTTCCTTGCGGGAAGATAAGGCGGGACAGTGTTCCCAGTGTCTCTCCTGTGGCTTCGACTTTCAGCCAAAAGCGGTGACTGTCGATGAAGTAATCAAAGAGGCTGAGCTTAAACTGATCTCTATTGGGGATTATTCCGATATGCAGTTCAGAACCAGAACGAAGGAAGAAGTGAGAGAAGACTTGAGTCCCTTTCTCCCCTCGAATTGGCTTTCGACGTCCCCGCTCATGTGTGTTTTATCGCTTTTCGGATGGGGCGAATCTACGACAGTCCTACACAGTAAGTATACGGAACTAGATGTAAATAACGTTCAAAAAAGAAAGGAGATGCTGGACGGGCCTGTATGGCCAATCGGACGGAAACACACACGCATAATCATTCCGCACAACCCCAGCGATCACTGGATCCTGATCGTGGTGGATGTTCCGATCCGAACTATAAGCTACTATAGCTCACTGCCTGGGTATCACCTGGGTGATTGTTGTGAATTTGTGGGGGCGCAGATGAAGCGAGTCGGTGAGAAACTCGGTCAAGACTATTCCACGTGGTATCCTCCCATTGAAGGCGTAAGTACACTCTCCCATTCGATAAGCCCAGTCAGCTGATGACTTTATAGAGTTCACATCAACAGAAGAATGGCTCGGACTGCGGGATATACCTTTTGGAGAATGCGAGGCGCCTCAGCCAAGGCGAGGTCGTCAACGGAGTGCTAATTGAGGCGGATAGCTTAAGGGTTTTTTATGCCGAATTATTGTTGGCGAGGTCTCTTCACGAAGCTAGCGAACAGACTATGCTGAAGAGCGTACTATATCCGGAAACCTCAAGGTTATGGCAGGTTGGTGCTGCGCCTCGCTCCTACGCATTCAATCTCGACTCCACACGAGCCAAACGAAGGAAATTGCAGATTAAAGAGGTCGAAGCTCAGACTACTCGTGTTGATGAAAGCGACTCTGATAAGGATGAGGGTAGCACTCGGCGGCTAGATCTCACAGCAATAAAAGCCAGTATCTCAACCCTCTTCAAGTCGTCCCCTTTATGCCCATGGATGAAGTACCTAGAGCGCTTCGCCAACTGCCGTCTCCAAAGAAGCGAAGCCCCGATGGGATATACACGGGCTTTTCGTCTTCTCCAGATGGTGGCGGCGTTCGCTTGTCCCGAACATTTCGTCGCCTTAAAGGGGGCCGTCGCTCATTACCGCGTGCTAGCACCAGAAGAAGTTATACGGGCACCACTTGACTTACCAAACCACCTTTACACGGTAGGCGTTTGGACAGAACGTCTCGGACTAACAATATCATCCTTCAACGCTTTGTGCGCGCTTACTTCACCTCACTAATCGATAAAGGGACGGATCTTTTCCAAGACCGATCTGGGCATATGGTGTTCCAAACTGGAGGTGCAATAACCAAATCTCTCAAAGCTATGGTGGTCAAGATACATCTAAAGATGAAAGGATGGGACTTATCCACCAATCCTGCCGAACGATCCGCATTTAGGGAAGTTCAGCGTAATCTGAGGAGGTGGAGACAGGAAGGAGCTATCTGGTCTTTAATCCAAAATCGATTCTCCTATCTCGCTCTCCTCGCTCTGGTGCCGCATCATGTTCGAATACTGCCTGCTTCTCAGAGCATTTCGGGATCTTCGTAAGTGTTGACGACGAGGTTTGATCGGCATCAACTGATCTGCGGTAGCTTTCAAACCGAAATTCCAATTGACGCTCGGGCTCTCTTCGTTGATGCTCTCGCCGAGCTTCGCCCACAACTTTGGAGCTATGTCCCTAAGCTGGCACACCTCTTCGACGTCTTTTCTAGCCCGACCAAGCTAAAAACCCGCCAATTCAAGATAGAGCTGGCCACCGACGATGAAATTCGGAACGCCGCTCCGGGGTCAACACTACTGGTAGATGCTTTCGACTACGTGGACGAAGGAAAGAACATTCTACTCTCTAGGTCAGTGAGATAATCAACTCTCTATTAATAGCATCCCAGTCTTGGCACAGCCAGATTCCCTGCATTCAAAGAGAAAGATCAATGCGGCCAGGCTTCCCGTATGCGATTTGCGAGAGCCAAAGCACTTGATCCCGGAGAAGGATTTTGCGACTAAGACTCAGATGTTCTAAGAGTAAGCGCTCCTCGAGTCATTTGGGATGGAAGCCCTGCCACGTTGAAAGAATCGCATCCGAATTTGGCTCCCTTCCAGATATAGCTCTTGGCTCCGGTTTAAAAGGCCCCATCGCTCCTCCTGTTTAAATATATGTTAAGTTGTTTACTTAAATTAGTGTTATGAATCTCGGAGATCTCCTTATTTTCAAGTTTTCCGAATTAGTGTCTGAAGTTGATATACCCAGTGCAGTGGAAACGTAGGCATGACTATGGAGTTGTCCAAGTTCAGGGAGGTGTTCCAGGATATACCTGAATGTCGAACTATGCTCATACGCTGCCTCTCCGGCGCCAATTTAATCGCACTGCGAGAGGCGGTCGGCTTCTGGCTCTCGGACAGGGAAAAGAGAGCACATCTGAGCTTGCTGTGGGACGTGTTCGAGCACATGAAATGGAGTGAGGACACGGGAGGAGTCACTATAGTGGGACGAGGCCTGGACTTCCGCCGAGCTGAAGCACTCATGCGAGAATCTGCTATCATGTACTGGAAAAGGGTGGTCCCTTTCATAATCATGATTCGAGCATCTTTCGATCGCGAGAACCTCGTCCCCTGGATCAAGCAGGCCTTATCGAGTATAACACGGTCTACTAAGATGACTGTCACGGAAGCGGCTAGACGTCCAAACTCGTGGGATACAACGCCCATTGTCACTATTGAAGGGCTCGCAGCTAGTGTTGAGATCTCCATTCCAATTACGACTTTGGCGCAAGAGTCACCTCAAAACCAGCTGGGAACTGCAACCATAGACAGAACTGCTGCCATGTCTATCTTTCAGCCGGCGCTTAAAGACGCTACTCGGATCGCAATTACAAAAGTGGAATCGAACTCTATTAGATACGAGACGGCGAATGTCGCCGCCTATAAAACTAAGGATACTTTCACTATATGCATGTTTGGGCCTCAGTTTATGACTAATGTCTCACTTATACATAAAACGCCTTCAGAAGGACTGAGATACGATTGGCCTGACAGTCCTCAGGTATTCACGCGTGTGATCGACATTTACTCACCTGCGAAGCTAGGTTCGATGTATGCGGCTTGGCAAAGGAGGAATGCACGTCGAGGATGGTAAGCATCTCGCCTGATAGCGTATCGTTTGTGAGAAGAGCGCATTACCAGGGATTTGTGCAATTTCCCTGTGAAATGATAGTTACGACGCCTAGGCTAGATAGCCGTTTGGGCAATTACTTAATTATGCGTAACTCATAATTTCATTCCCCGTTACACAATTATCCTCTCTTTGTTTGTTAGTTGACAATATCGCCGTCTCCTGTAGTCCTGCTGCTCCACCTCTTGTCACCCTACTCCAGTTCCGGCGCCCAGCTCTAGTTCTGGCTCCCTGCTCCAATTCTGACTCGTTGCTCCACTTCTGGCTCCCTGCTCCACTTCTGACACCTTGCTCCAACTCAGGCACCCTGCTCCGCTTCTGACACCCCTTCAATTCTGGCACCCCGCTTTGGTTCGGCACGGCGCAATTGGAGCGGTTCGCTACCTGATATTCCGCCTCTCCTAGGGAGTTTGTCCTAGGGGCATCCTCCTGGGACCAAGAGGCAGCCACGATGAGCTGGTACTAGGTCAATGACGGTCAAGCCTTGTTAATGGTCCTGGGAGAATCGGCTCAGGACAGATCTCCTAGGATAAATGGCGGTGCTAGCCACGATGCCAGAATACAAGGTAGGGCGTCAGGGGCAGGACTAGGGTGTCAGAATTGGAGCGAGGTACCAGAATTGGATGCTCGGATTCTCCTGGGTAATTTCTCTCGGGAATAATCGCCTGGGCATTGAGCCAGCTTAAATGAGCCAATATTGGATCAGTTTGACTCAAGGTATTCAAAGCTCTTGGAAGGATGGGCTCAGGAGATCTCCCCTAGGAAACATGGTGGCAGTCAGCGAGCTCTTATTCCCACATCAGGAGGGAAAACCGAAAGCCTTATAGTCCCTTCTACTCTAATCCTTAATCGCATCAATTTATTTCAGCATGGAAGAGTATGCGAACGAAGGGAAACCCTCTGACGGTGAGGTCTATCGGAAGATACGCAACTATCAGTCCCAAAAGCAGTCCAGTTTGGAAATGCGATGGTGGACTTGTCTCTCTCCACATAGAGCCCGAAATTTAAAACAACTACTCCGGCACAGGGAATTTACCCTCGCATTTGATGCTTTCTTGGAGATACCTGCGCTCTTAACCGGGATGAGAATTAGTACCCTACATAAGATATTCGCGATAAGATGCGATGAGGTATACGTTCTGTCGCCGACCTCATGAATATGCTCATTGATTGCTAGGAAATCCTTCATTATCTTCGTTACACCAAACAATTCTGGTCTGACCTGCTTCAGCAAGACAAGACCGCGATGGCTAAGGTAGACCAAGCCACCGTGGAAGCGTTACAGTTCACCGCGCCATGGGCATCAACGCTAGATGCCAAGATTCTACGTGGTAAACTGCTGGGGGGGGAAATCTTTTGCCGTTTTAGCCAACAAGAACGTGAAGGGATCTGGATTAGGTTACAGTCCTTTAAGGGTCTGGTTCCTTCTCTGTTCGAGTTCTTCGAGAACGCTAAATGCCTTGAGGCATGGGCCGACTGTTTAAAATGGCTGGTATGCATAGGCCCTCGGGAAACTCTCTCCACGGCAATGAATAAGATCTATACTGGTATAAATCAGAGCGTAGACTCGGCTCTGGTGCAGGAAAACGAGACCACGTTCAAGTCTGTGCCAGCAAACTCCGCTCGTCGAATAGACCTGGGATATCGATAATTGTGCGCCTTCGCCATGCGCTATCACTATGAAGTCCCAAAAAAGCCCAGCGGGAAGGACCTTCTAGCAAAGCCAAGGGCCATATTAGACACCACGACATCGCGCGAGATGGCTGATCTTGCTAATTGTTTGGGTTTTGAGTCGTCCGAGATCGCCGAGTTAAAGCAATTCCTAAAGTCAGCAGACCCAACGATAATAAGAGAAAACGAAAGGCCTGCGCTCGTAACGGATGGTCCAGGGGAACCTAGAAAAGACAGATGCGGAACGCCATATGTTCAAAATTACGAAGAGGACCGCAAGTTTTTGTATATCACTCATTTACATGACGATAGGGATGAACAATCCGAGGGCATCACGTCCTACTTCAGGCTCAGATCCACGTACTTGAAGTTCTATGGGATGCCGGACGACTCCAACCCACAACACCATCTCATTACAGCCACAGGAGAATTATTGTCCCCGGCTTTCCGTCTGACTCAATCGGTTAATTCGCCACGAGAAGATCCGACTCGAGGGGCTGAGCATATGGAGGTGGACGGGGAACAAACAGAAGACATAATGATGTAAGATGGAAAGGGAGAGGGAGAGGAACAAAGGCCTCCGTTCCAAGCACAAGGTGCCCTTGCACAAGAAGCAACGATACAACGACAAAAACTCTTATCCGACGCAGGCGAGCTTGACAAAAAAGAATATGAACAAGAACAATATCGGCAGAAGCTTGCGGAGGACGCAAGTACACTCGTGGAAGAGGAGCAAAGACTGGAACAAAAACGACAAAAGCTCTTGTCCGACGCAAGCACACTTGAAAAGCAAGAGCAACAGCAAGAACTTTATCGACAGCAACTTGTATTGAACGCAGGTACAATCGGAGAACAGGAGCAGGAGCAAGAACAGCGACGACAAAAGCTCTTATCTGATACAAATGTACTTAAAAGGCAAGAACAAGAACAAGAACAGTACCGACAGAAGCTTTTAAGGGATGCAAGCGTATTTTATGAAGAAGATCAAGAAAAAGAACAGCAACGACAGAGGCTTTTGTCTGACGTTAGCACGCTGGAAAACCAAGAGCAAGAGTTCCGGCAGAAGCTTGCAGGCAACGCAGACACACTCAGAGAACGAGAGCAAGAACAAGAACGACAACGACAAAAGCTCTTGTCCGATGTAAGCACGCTTGAAAAGCAAGAGCAAGAGCAAGAACAATACCGACAGAAGCTTGCAAAGGACGCAATTGCACTTGGAGAACAAGAGCAAGAACAAGAGCGAGGAAGACAAAAGCTTATCTCCGACGCAAGCGCGCTAAAAGAACGCGAGCGAGAGCAAGAACAGATATACCATAAGCTTACGGGGGACGCCGATGCCCTTGGAGAGCAAGAGCAAAAGCGAGAGGAACAACGTCAAACTCTTGCGAGGGAAGAAAAAGAGCTATTTAATCGAAACTAAAAGCAGGAGGAAAAACGATAAACACTCGCGGCGGACGCAAGCGAGCTAGTTTTACAAGAGCAAAAGCAAGAGGAACGACGAAACGCTCTCGCAGCGGTCGCGGACGAGCTCGTGGGCCAAGAGCAAAGGCAAAAAGAAGAGCAACAAAAGCTTGCGGAGTTCGCAAGCGATCTTGGGAAACAAGGACTGAGGCAAAACGAACAGCGAAAAAAGCTTACGGCAGACATCAGCGAACTGCACAAACAAGAGAAACGCCATAAGTTAAAGAGGGATAAATTGAAGCAGAAACGAGAGCAAAAGAGCGTGGAGCTAAAGGTATTAGGGAGTAAGCAGGATGAGTCAGGAACAATCTAGGAGAGAGACGAGCGAGATATGGGAGAGCTATAAAGACAAGGTCAAGAAACACTGGCAGATCTTGAATTGCCATCTCCCTTAGAGTTCGAGTACGGAGGAATATATGCCGATCAAAGTGCACCTGAAGTACGAGCGAAGAACTATTCAATAGACGCCGTCAAGAAAGGTGGTACTCAAGTGAATATTTCAGCACCCAAAGATGAAAATAGTTTGGCACAAGAGTACGGACCACAACAGGATAGAGCGCAAGTGAAGGGCCAAGAGGAGAGGCTAACGGAGGAAGCCCAAGAGGATAGATCATATGAGCCTGAGGCCCAAGAGGCGGGCCAAGAGTATGGAGTGCAAGAGGGGGGCAATGAGTACCAAACGCAAGAGGACGGGCAAGAAGGTAGAGCCCACGGGAATGGAGCCCACGAGGATAGAGCCTACGAGGATGGAGCATATAAGGATGGAGCCTACGAGGATGGAGTACATGAGGATGGAGCATATGAGGATGGAGCATATGAGGATGCAGCACATAATGATAAGGCCCAAGGCGGCAGGCAAGCGGACGAAGTCCAAGAGATTTTGCAGGAGGATAAAGCCTATAAGGAAGGGCAAGATGGTGGTACGTATGAGGATGACGTACGAGAGTATCGAACACGGAAGCGACGAGTGATGACTGAAGAGAGCGACGATGGTGCAGCACTTCGAGTACAACAGTTACGGGTAGGGCGAAAACCTGTGGAGAAGGGCAAGCATCAACGGCTCAACAGATTTGGGTCATCAAATCATGATATGAACCCCGAAGGTGACACTTCAATAGATGACACTGAAGAGGGAGAGAACACTCCCATGCAAAGGAAAAAGCCCCAAACGCCGCGCCGGCAGCAAAGGCAGGAGCTGCAGGCACAGGAGAGGACTAAAAACGCGACGGCAGCAACGGTGGTAGAAAATACGAACAGTTCAACGGGTTTTGCTTCTGATTTTACTTATGAAGCTCCACAGGCGCCATCTCGGGCTACATGATCTGCAATATCAAATGGACGAGGACCTATGTGGCCAAGCCTTACAATATATATGCCGCAAATACTTCGCGATCACGCCTTCGATGGCTATCTATTCGCAGCCGTGCACAAGCAACTTAGGATACCCGCTCAACCCGCTAGCTGCTCCGAAAAGACCGAGGGGGTGCTTAATAGGTCAGGGTATGTCCAAAAATGTGCAATGACTGGTAAATTAAGGAGGTACAATCTATTGATTTCGAACTTCATTTGCTTGAATTGATTTATACTGATTATGAAATTGGATTATCTTGGTTGAGAAAAATGGCCAACGATGACATCGAGGAAAATACTATGATTGGCCTGGCATGATGGGTATGTAGATCTTTACCCTCCACCTATTGTCAACGCTTTAGCTTCTAATTTATTAAGTCCTTCCAACTGTAGCTTAAGCCATTCTGATAGCGTGTCGACCTAAGCCATCGACGTATGCTGGAGGAGGATCGTAGACCTTGTGCTCTATTGCAAGGCAGTAAGCCATAGCAATCCAGTGATACCCAGTAGGTTTTAACTTTTTTACAAATTTGACGGCATTAAGCCGGTGGGATGGACTTTCGTGGTCGTAAGTCACGAATGGAAGATCTAGCGGCATGGCGTTTGCCAACTCGACAATCATTTTAATGATCTCGGAGCGACAGTGTTCGCGGCGCGATATCTTCTCCCGCAACGCAGCCAACCGCGGACATTTACGAAAATCATATACGAGCTGCTATCATGAGGTCGTTGCAGCAATGGCTTGACTTGACTCCAGCAAGTCATTCACAACCCCGCCAAGACCTTGGGACTCGGACACTCTCGGCGATCCCCGTGCCTCCACCATACTCTTTTCGGCCAAGATTTGCGGGCTTGTCGTGGCACCACTGGACCCGTTTGAAACCTCCGCAACATATCGACGGAGGATCTGCTGTTCAAACCTCACCCTTGTTCCCAAATTTGCAGCTTTATTGTTGCAGAGGTCAGAAGTTGTTCCATGTGTACGTCCTGAATCGATGTCTACCCGAGGCTCTGCTTATTATCGGTCCAACCATGGAAGCGGTGGAACGTCCCGAGCGTCTCTCACAAGCAAATGGAGGGGCGCTTCGGCTTCTCCTGATGGTGAAGAGTTGCCACTAGGCGACCTGCTCGTTGGACTCGTCGGATGGCGCCCCTCAAATATCAAATTTTCAATGCATCGCGTCCTACAATTGGCTCGACAGCAGCGAGCCTTCTATTCTTCTCCCAGGCAAGTCCATCTCTTGTTGACTCTCCATGCGGATGTTTTAACTTTTTTACTGAAAACCGACTGCTAACTTTCCAAATTGGAAAGGTTCTCCTGCGATTTGGTCTCCTCCAGCTCATCTTCGAAGGCTTGAACCAGACAAAGGCGAAGTGTTCATCGATCAAAATGCTGCACGTTACAGATCCTTCCCGTTGGAGCCGATGTTTCGTGCCATATACGAGGTGCATCCCGAGATCGATTTGGAGGACGTCGATGTTGTCATTTGCAGAAATACCATGGCCAAACTCTTTGATTTCGTCACCATGAACTCAAAGAGTTTTGAGATTGATGTGGAAATTATCGGAGACAAAGCCGTATTCATCAGGAAGGAAAGGAAGGCCACGGAGTTCATCGACGGATTTCGAGGATTCGGGCACACGTTCCCAGAGGAGTATACAAGATGGGGCAGCGAGGTCAAAGGGTCCAGTTCCCATCACCGAGTCGCCGAATACGAATTTGCTGGTTTGAAATATCTCCTTCGCTTCGAGAGCGACGGTTATTTTGTGGAGAAGGCTGCGAGTGTCCAAAAAGCTCCTCCAGCACGACAAGGAGGCAAGGCCGATCTCATCGACACCACGACTTTACTGAGCTCCGGTAATATCATGACGATCGGTGAAAGGCGGCCTACCACGGGGTATGGACTTGTTATCCGTACCGGAGGTAGCGAGGTCGATCAAGCAGCCGTGGTCGAGATCAAAACCCGTGCTGTTCATAAAGTCCTGGACATGGATATCGTGTTGCCTCGACTTTGGATATCCCAGACGCCAAACCTAATTGCTGCTTATCATAAAGGTGGCCGATTCAATGATGTGCAAATCCTTGACGTGCGCAAAGACATTGGAGACTGGGAGGAGCAAAGTTCGGTAAATCTGCGAAAACTGGACACCGTTATACGACGGATTATCGACACTGTCCGGAACACCATTAACATGAAATGCCGTGTCAGGCGAAGCGACAGCGGAAAATTGGAAATACGGGAGCTTGATATCAGTTATCAAAACGCTCTACCTGACGACCTGTGCCTCAAGTTGAGGGAGGAGAAGGGCCTCGAGGATGAGAAGGACGGATGGAAGCAAATGGGACAGGGCAGCCCTGCGAGGGATTTTCGCGAAGACTACGACTTTGAAGGTGACCAGGACTATGATGATCGGGACGATGAGTCTGACAAGGACTTCACCGCATGCAGTTCAGAGGACTGTGAGAATTGTGGACATTGTGATTACTAGCGCTGTAGCCTGAAAACCTGTTGTTGGCAAAGCCAGGTGCAGTGACACCAATATCGTATCTGGTAAGCCAAATGGATGACATGGAGAATTATATCAATACCGTTCCTTCTTGCAGAACTAGACGTAAAACATAGTATCCCGACGATCTAAATGAACATCGTGAGTCCATCGGGCGTCAAAGGCGCCGGCTCCGCCACCAGGGGAATTCTCCAACCGATATGTTTATCCGAAAGGCTCAGGTCAAGCTTGAGTGTATCTACGAACTCATCGACAGACTTTATTGTCGTGTTTCTCAAATATTCCACTATACCTGTCAGGTTTTGTATTTGAAGACTCCGAAGCACCAAGAGACTACACTGCCTGCACCCTCGATGATTGTGGTTACCCTCAAAGGGCCTTGGTCTTTTTGCAGTGCGGATATATCTCGTGCAACTGCCCGCGTAAAGTGGAGCAAAATACTTAGGATAGAGATAGATTGGCCGTTATGATATTTGACGTCTCCACCAAATCTAGACAGCAGTACTAGTTCGTCCGAGCTTCACCTTCTTCCACCATTTTGCCTTCCAACTTCTTTCACGCATCATCAAATGATCCACAAATTGGAGGCGTATTGCTCGACAACGGTTGGACCTATCAGAGCAAGATGTATCCATCAGCTCAGGTGCTCTCATTCATTTTGCCACTGGTAATTGTGATCTCTCCGAACCTGCAGATAGTTGACTCAGACAGCTCGGATAGGCCTTAATAGGACTTGTTACTACAGCAGGGTTGGTGCTCACTCTACCTCCTGGCCATCGTTTGGAGCTTACAAGGTTGCAGCATTGCCCCATATAGGGCCCGATCCTTAGCTTTACCCATCTCAACGGTCACAGCCACCGCAACCGCCATCCTCCCTCTGATCACAGGTGTCATCCTGCCAGGTGTTCAATCCCTGACTCGTGGCTCCCATGGCCGTAGGGACGCCAAGCCTCTCTTCTCTAGGTCTGCTGTGATCATGATCATAGTCCTCTTTATCTACGATACAATCATCGCCACCCTAGCTCCTACCCACATGGCTCCGCCGAGCGACCTCAGCTGACATCCCGAACGTCAATGGGCCTGGCTATTTTCCAATAAGAACGCGGACGTAATCCCCAGGATCCAGGATCGCCACCAGTGCTGTGGATTCAATTCTGCGCTGGACAGAGCGTGGCCCCTCCCAGATGGGAGCCATACTGCGGCAACTTGCCACGAAGCCTTTGGCAGACAGCGGAGCTGCATTGGGGGATGGAGGCAAGACGAGCAGGTTGTTGGCGGTTTGATGCTCTTCGTCGCGGTTGTGGCTTTCCTCCTCAAGGTACATCTCCGCCTCGAAATTCCAAATTTATTGATAGAACCGCTGACCCAGAAGACTAGGTCCTGGTGCTCGTGATAGATCAAAGCCGCAATCCATTCCAATCTCGAAGCACTTCCTCTACCTTTGCTGCCGATGGAGACCAACGCGCGAACAACACCCCACGGATGATCCAGGGAAGCACGTACCACGACGATCCATTAGCAGAGACCGATAGATCGGTGGTCGACTCGCAGTCGCATAGCGCAGGCGATGATTCATGGTGGGGGAAACGAATGGAGAGTAGTTTGATGTCGCATGCAGGCCTAGGATCAGCTTAGGCAATCGCCTGAGCCTTGATACAAGACAACCTTGATTAGACTTCTGGAATTACAAGCTGGTTATGAAACGCAAAAAAAAGAAGACGTCCATATTTTCGACAAGAAAAGCACAAAGAGAACTTGCCCTCGTGCAAGCTGCATCTTCTTCCTCTACATCTCAGCCTATCTAATGTCTAAAATTTCAGACCATCTAAGTTTTGAAACCCCTCTTAACTTTGTATGATTTCAGATCACACAGCTTCATTATACAGTGGAATTCTCCAACCAATATTTTATCCTTCTGTAAACAGGTTCATCTCAAGCTTGAGTCTGTTCAGAAACTCATCCACAGTCTTTACTATCGTGTTCCCCAAGAATTCTACCACACCTGACAGGTTTTGCACGTCTTGCTGTAACATCTGCTTGTCCATTTCGGCTGCTTGTATTACCAATCTTAATCGATTCTTTTCTTCTTCCGCCATTTCCTTGAGTTCTGTCGCCTTTGTTGCTTGATCCTTTGACTTGTTCATCTCAGCGGTCAGGGTGAGCTTATCTGATTTTAATCGTTCGATCACTGTGATGAAGCTGGTTTGGGATTCCGGTGGCGATTTTATGAAAATCGTGCCCTGTCTTCCCTCGTTTGGTTCCCTTCCCGCCAAGGTGCTTGACTCGGGTGCCAGGGCAGCTTCGAATGATACACCGACTTCTCAGCCCAGTTCCTTATAAGCCCCGACGGTGTGCTTACTCAATTGCTTTTTAAAGAGGTGACTTTTCTCTGGTAATGTTTGCCAGACGTATGGATCTTCTGCACTTGTGATGAGCCGTACTTCTGCTAGCTCATCGTTGATGCCGAGCTTGACCACTTGAGACTTCGTCAGCGGTTGGTATTCTCCACTAGGTAACTCGACCTTACGGATATGCTCGGATTATTTCTTGCGGCACTTTGTTCTATAAGCGGCGCGGTTCAGATTACTGGATTGAAGTGTAGCCATACGGAGTCTTTTACACCCGCAGAAGAGATGTAAGTATCTTGAATTGTAGTCAATGCGCGCAAGCGAGGAAGTACGAAGGGTGTTCGACTTCTTAAGTTTGAGATGAGCTCATTGGGACCACTTCTAGCAACCTCCCCTCCAAAAATGGCTGCCAGTTCTGGTTCTTCAGATAGGACACCATTCTTGGCAAAACGGATGCTATTTTTGATAGAAATAAAGGGTATAAAGACCCCAAATAACCCGGTGGGAATCATTCATTCATTCATTCATTTATTCATTCCTCACACGAAATAAATTACATAGAATGGAATCTCTCAAGTCCACCCTTCAAACTCATTCACCAGAACCTACCTCCCGCTTCTTGAAAGACGGCGTCAGTCCTAGCATAGGACCCATCCGGTGCACGACGACCTATGAAACTGGAAAGCGCCCTCGAACAATATTCCAAAGCGATCAAGACAGGAGACTCGCATCTGCACGTGAGACGTACCGGCAAGGAAAGCTCGAGGAGCGCAAAAAACGCCGAGAACAGTCAGCGTCTAATCCCGAACATTCGACGGCAGTGAATATCAAAGAGTGCCTGCTGGAAGTACAAACATTATATATGAAACAGCTTGCTGCCGAAGAAAACCATGTGAAGGAGGTCGCGAAGATTCCGGGCGCAACCACGATTGAGTTTAAGAAGAACAGAGAAGAGTTAGAAAGGGTGATTGAGGGATTATGGTCTCTATCGCGAACTTCGGATCACCACGGCGATGGCCACTGAGGTCTTTTTCGAGCTTTGCAGAGAACCAATTTCGTAGACCAGATGCCTAAGCTCGATGATACAGCGAACTCCAAGAATTGTATGATCTTTCCAAGAGTATTTCCACAAACAATCGTATACAGGAGCCGAGCTTCAAAACGTGGTCCACGTTTAAGCGGTGTCGAGGAAGCGCGTGATCATAGATTTTCGATTATGCATGTGACCTTCAAACGTGGACCACGTTGTTAGGTTGTATGAGGATCTGATGAGTCATCTGCACGTGTCTTGGGTGATGTGCATGTATGTGATGATAACTAATGACTATGATGATAGCTATGAGAATGGAACGCAGACAAGAAAATCTCTTCTAGTCTGC
>JAABUV010000234.1_pt1 | contig 84598 bp, 74 predicted proteins | sample 5559971 | NCBI WGS metagenome assembly JAABUV01 (sample SAMN10711881, study PRJNA513362) | rock metagenome | isolation source: Antarctica rocks | place: Antarctica: Victoria Land, Knobhead nord | collected 2015-12-19 | reverse complement strand
ACTTCGATCTGACGCAGCAGGTTTACCACCTGCTCAGGCTGGTACTTCTTCCCTCGTCCCATACGCTCTCCTTGTCCAGTTCTCGCTTAGCCACTGGTACAAAGCAAGCCGGGCACTCCACCCCGAAGCCTACGTTCTCTAGGATTTTCTTCTGTAGCGTCTCGCGCTTGACGTTCGGGATCACCGTTGCCCGAACCTGACGGGAGCCACGCTCCAGCATCCCGAATACTGCCGTCTTTTCTGCGTAACCGTTCGTGCCCAGCTTGAGCTTCAGACGACGTGAGCGGTGCATGTTCTTCGGCTTCCCACCAATGAAGCACTCGTCCATCTCCACCGGGTTTGCTTCACCCGCGCCCATCGGAACGGGCTGCACATCTTTCAGAACCAACCGGAGCCGCTGGAGCACAAACCACGCTGACTTCTGAGCAATTCCAGTGGCCCGCCCGATCTCATAGCTGGATACGCCGTTCTTGCAATTGCAGAGCATCCAAAGCGCAATGAGCCAAATATCGAGCGACAGAGCCGAGTCCTCGAATACGGAACCAACCTTGACGCTGAATTGCTTGCGGCACGAATAGCACTTCCACCGCTTCTGCGTGTTCAGCCAGTAATGCTTACGCTCACCCTCGACCGTGTTGCACTTCGGGCAAACAGGCTTACCATCAGGCCAGCGCAGGTAAGCCACCGCATCGATGCAGGTTTGTTGGTTGGAGTAGTACCGGATGGCTTCAGTTAGCGTTTTTGGTTGCGTTTGCATGTTGCACCTTCACTAACCCAACTCTACCGATTTGCGGAGGGTTAGTCAAGATTATTATTGCCCAAGCAAAGTCTTCTATCTAAAAGGTTTATGGACCCGGTAGGAGCGCCTGATCTCGTAACTACTCTTTTGATGATAGCTGATTGGGAACGGTGATTGCGCCAGGTCCAAACAGAGGGGTCTCTTCCAGTTCGGTCGAGATGACGGCGGAAAACTAGCAGCGGCTCGGGCAAGTGTAAGGCAAGTGCAAGTGCAAAAGGCAGGGGTCTCCACTGCGCTTCGCTTCGGTCGAGATGACGGCGTGAGACAAGCAACGGCTGGAGCAAGGGCAACTGCTAGGGCTAGGACTAGGGCAGGGGCAACCGATTTCGGCTACCAGGTGTAAAAGTAGCCGTCGCGTTCGGTGACGGTGATGGGGGTGTTGAAGAGGCGGGAGAGGGTGGGGGCGGTGAGGAGATCGCGCTTGGGGCCGTCGGCGGCGATGGAGCCGTCGCGGAGGAGGAGGACGCGGTCGATCTCGGGGATGATGTCGGCGGTGTGGTGGGTGATGAGGAGGATGGCGGTTCCCTGGCGGGCCAGTTGGCGGAGGAGGTCGCGGAGGTCGCGCTGGGCGGCGATGTCGAGGGCGTTGGAGGGTTCGTCGAGGAGGAGCATCTCGCCGGCGGCTTCGGTGGGGAGGATGGCGGGATCGGTGGGGAGGATGGCCGGGTGCGATGCGACGTCGGTGCGGTGATGGAGCTGGGCGGCGGCGCGGGAGCCGGCGAGGGCGCGGGCGATCAGGATGCGGCGTTGCTGGCCGGCGGACATCTCGCCCACGGGTTTGTGGCGGAGATCCTGGGCGCCGACCTGGTGGAGGAGGTCTTCAGCACGGGCGCGCATGGCAGTGGTGACGTGGAGGTTGGGCCAGAGGGTGGAGGCGGAGAAGAAGCCTGTGAGGATGGCGTCGAAGCCCGAGGTGTGGAGGAAGGGTTTGCCGGGGAGATCGGAGGAGACGACGCCGAGACGCTGGCGGAGTTCGGTGAGATCCCAGCGCTGGCGGCCGAAGATGCTGATGGAGGTTTGCGGCTTGATGAGAGGGTAGAGTTCGCCGGTGATGGTTTTGAGCAGGGTGGATTTGCCGCAGCCGTTGGGGCCGAGGATGGCGAGGTGCTCGCCGGCGTGGAGGGTGAGGTTGATGTCGTGGAGGACGGGGGCACCGCCGCGGGAGACGTCGACTTGCTGGAGGGAGAGGATGGTCATGCGGTGGAGACAGGATAGATGACGGGGACGGGGTGAGCGGTGGTAGGGGCGGCGGCACAATGCAGCGGCGAGATACAGGGGTCTATCCATTGCGGCTTCGCCTCCGGTCGAGATGACGGCGGTAGGCGATGGCTCAGAGGCAGAGGGGCGACGGCGTCGAAGGGTTGCTGGTGAGGGGGCACTCGTGGTCAGCGGGTGAGGCTATCGAGGAGTTTGCGGCTGATGGGGTAGCACTCACAGGCTGAGTCGTCGAGATTTTCGCGGTCGAGGATCTGGAGGTCTCCGCGATGGTAGGTGATGAGGCCGCTGCGCTTGAGGACACCGGCGCTGAGGGCGACGGTGGATCGGCGGGAGCCGATCATCTCGGCGAGGAACTCCTGGGTGAGGAAAAATCTGGGCTGACCGATGCGATCCGCAACCATGAGAAGCCATTTAGAGAGGCGTTCCTCGACCTCGTGGAGGCGGTTGCAGGCGGCGATCTGGCCGGTGAGAAGGGTGGTGTATTGCACGTACTGGAGCATGACCCGGCGCACGGGTTCGAGCGGGAAGAACTCCCGTTCGAAGCGTTTGTAGTCGATGCGGACGGCAGTGGCGGCAATCTGGACGAAGCAATCGTTGACGATGGGAGCGGGACCCAAGAGGTTGAGAGCTTCCGGAACTCCCTCCGGGCCAACAAGACCGACCTGGATACCCTCTCCGTTGGCCATGTAGGTGACGACCGAGGCGATGCCGGAGGTGATGAAGTGGATGTGCCTGGGGGGCTGGATCGAGTTGTAGAGAAAGGTGCGGACGGGGAGGTCTACGCGGTCCGCAGCGGCCAGGATTCTGGCGCAAAGGTCGGGCGGAAGTTTGTCGAGGAGGAGGTTGGAAGCTTGAGCCGGCATCGAGATCCCCTCAGGGATGAATCGCAAGGAAGGACCGCAGCCGATCGGGCAGAGTCATTGCGATGGGGCAGCAACGTGCGCTGCCCCTAGATTACCAAAATAGGATCCGCGCAAGCTTTTCGAATGTCTTGTGCCGAACACTGCATAAAAGTTATTGCGGTTGGTATGTGCTTTGGAACGACCTGGAGGCAAGGCGTGACTGGTTAGGAGTTGATCCTATTTTGCGACCGGCCGCATGACCTGATCGGCCTGGGGACCTTTTTCGCCCTGGATGATGTCGAACTCGACGGGGTCGCCTTCTTTGAGGGACTTATAACCTTCCGTCTGAATCGAGCTGTAGTGCACGAAAACGTCCGCGCCGCCGTCCCGGCCAAGGAAGCCGTAGCCTTTGGCGTTGTTGAACCACTTCACTGTACCTGCGTACTGAGCCATGTCTTGCACCGTCCTAAGGTGACTTTACGGAAACGATTGAGGGGAGTCTGTTCGATGAGAAACAAAGTACTGCAAATTTCCGCACAGGTCCCGGTCGCCTCGCCTGCTTTGTCCGGTGATCCCCAAGCTGCAGAAAGTAGGCGTTTTTCGGCGAGCGAGCCTTGGGGAGTACAAGGACGATTGTGCCGGTGGAGGGTTGAACGGCGCTGTCCGATTTTCGACGTGATGAACGCTGCAAACGATTGTGAGTGGTGACATAAAAGTACATACTATGGGGGCGAAGGGAACTCCCTTTCGGAGAACGGCAGGTTGTCCTTGTCAATCGCTACATACAAGAACACGATTTTGAAGCATCTGGATGCGGAGTCGATCGAACGGCTGCATCTGTGTCCGGTGACGCTCGAACTGCTGCATGAGATGGAGTTCCCGGGGAGCACGATCAACAATCTGTTCTTTATCGAGGAGGGGATCGGGTCGATCACGGTGACGCTGAACGATGGGGCGCAGGTGGAGGCGGGGATGTTCGGGTACGAGTCGGTGGTGGGGGTATCGGCGCTGATGGGGGTGCGGCGAAGCCTGAATCGCGTGTACATGCAGGTGGCAGGGCGTGGGTACAGCTGCGCGACCGACCTGGCGCGGAAGGAGTTCGACCGGGGCGAGAGGTTTCACGATCTGGCGCTGCGGTGTGTGCAGGCGCAGTTGACGCAGAGTATGCAGTCGGCGGCGTGCAATGCGAAGCACAATGTCGAGCAGCGGCTAGCGCGATGGCTGCTGACGTGCGTGGACCGGACGAACCGGACTGCGTACTCGATCTCGCACGAGGTTCTAGCGGAGATGCTGGGCACGACGCGGCCGAGCGTGTCGATTGCGGCGGGCATCCTGAAGCATGAGGGGATGATCGAATACAGCCGGGGAGCGGTTCGCATCCTGGATGTGAAGGGGCTGGAGGCGAAGGCGTGCGAGTGCTACCAGGTGGTGAAGAGCCATCTGGACGATGTGGCGAACTTCGATACGGGGTACATGGTTTAGGCGGCGATGGACGGGAGCGCGAAGCCCGGATTTGAGAGAGCGAAAGCGCTCGCGGTAGTATGGCCTTCTATGAAGGATTTGACGGAGTTGATGGACGGGCCAGGGGTGATGCGACGCGAGTTCGGCTCTTCCTCCGGGGAGATGTTCGAGGGCTACTTCAGGGGTGAGCGGAGGGACAGCTTCAAGAAGAACGAGCTGATGGATGCGCGTGCCCGGCGGGTGTTCGAGACGACGGCGCTGGCGTGCTCGATGGATGCGTATCCGTTTCAGGCTCCGCTGAGTGGACGGCCGGGGCCGATGGTGGAGGTGGATGGACACCGGATGCTGGCGCTGTCCTCGTATGACTACCTGGGGCTGATCGGGGATGCGCGGGTGGACGAGGCGGCGATTGCGGCGATCCGGCGCTATGGGACGGGGACGGGTGGGGTTCGGCTGCTGACGGGGACGCTGGAGCTGCACGGCGAGCTGGAGCGGTCGGTTGCGGAGTTCAAGGGGACGGAGGCGGCGATCACGTTTACGTCGGGGTATGCGGCGAACCTGGCGGTGATCAGCGCGCTGTTCGGGCCGGCGGACCGGGTGATCGCGGATGCGCTGTCGCACCGGAGCCTGATGGATGCCTGCCGGCTGGCGGGGGTGCAGGTGCAGCGGTTTGTGCATAACGATATGGTGTCGCTGCGGCATGAGATCGAGCATGGACCGGATGCGAACCGGACGCTGATTATTTCGGACGGCGTGTTTTCGATGGACGGGGATATCGGGGTGCTGCCGGAGCTGGTGAAGATCAAGAAGGAGTTTGGGTGCTTTCTGCTGATGGACGAGGCTCATGCGAGCGGCATGCTGGGGGCGACGGGACGGGGGACGGACGAGCATTTCGGGATGGCGGCGGAGGAGGTAGATATCTGGACGGGGTCGCTGGCGAAGGCGATTCCGTCGAATGGCGGGTTTGTGGCGGTGTCGCAGAAGCTGGCGATCTTTCTGCAGCATGCGGCGGCGCCGTTCATCTTTTCGGGGGCGATGGCGGCTCCGGCGGCGGCGGCGGTGATGGAGACACTGCGGATCCTGAAGGAGGAGCCGGAGCGGGTGGACCGGCTGCGGCGCAATGCGACGATGCTGCGGGACGGGCTGAAGAGCCTGGGGTACGACACGGGGATGTCGGAGACGGCGGTGATTCCGCTGATGCTGCATGACGATGCGCGGACGGCGCTGTTTGCGCGGCGGCTGCGGGACTTCGGTGTGCTGACCTCGCCGGTGCTGTTCCCGGCGGTGGCGCAGGGGGCGGCGCGGCTGCGCTTGTGCGTGACGGCGGCGCATACGACGGAGCACCTGGAGTTTGCGCTGGGTGTGTTCGACACGCTGCGGGGTGAGTGACGGGTTGATGCGTGCGTTGGTGACAGGGGGCAGTGGATTTCTGGGTGGGCGGCTGACGCAGATGCTGGTGGCGCGTGGAGCACAGGTGACGGTGCTGGCCCGGGCGGGAGCGGACCTGCGGCATCTGGAGGGCCTGCCGGTGCGGTTCGTGCGGGGATCGTTGGCGGAGTTTGCGGCGGTGCGAGAGGCGGTGCGGGGGCAGACGCACATCTTCCACTGTGCGGCGTGCTCTACGGACTGGGCGGCGGAGCGGACGTACTTCGAGAGCAATGTGATGGGGACGGGGATGCTGCTGGAGGCGGCGAGCCGGGCGCCGGGGATCGAGCGGCTGGTGCATGTGAGCACGACGGATGTGTATGGGTATCCGGAGCGGCCGGGAGATGAGACGGCCGAGATGGTGGATGTGGGTCTGCCGTACAACGGGACCAAGGTGCAGGGAGAGGTGGAGGTCTGGGGATATGCGGAGCAGGGGCTGCCGGTGACGGTGATCCGGCCGGCGACGATCTACGGGCCGCGGAGCAAGGATTTCGTGGTGGAGATTGCGAAATTGCTGCGGCAACGGATGATGCTGCTGGTTGATGGAGGGCGGGCTCGTGGCGGGTTCTGCTATGTGGACAATGTCTGCTGCGCCATGATGACGGTCTGCTCTCGACCGGAGACGATGGGCGAGGCTTATAACCTGACGGATTCGACCGGGGTGAGCTGGCGGGAATATGTGTTGGCGATGGCTGCGGGCTTAGGGCTGAAAGAGCCGTGGATGGATCTGCCGTTTGGGGTGGCGATGGGGGTGGGGGTCACAGCCGAGGGGATGTACGCCGCGTTGAGACTGCCGGGGCGGCCTTTGCTGACGCGCCATGCGCTGTATCTGCTGGGACGGGACCAGGAGTTTTCGGCCTGCAAGGCGGCGCGGGATTTTGGCTATGCTCCGGGGGTAGGGTTTGCGGAGGGCATGAGGCGAACGGTGGAGTGGGTGAAGGGGCTGGGGTGAGCCCCACGTTTTAGCGCGATCTTTCGCGGATCGCAAGTTAAATATTGTCGAGCGGAAGCTGAGCTTGAGCGTCTGTCCGGATAGAAGGGACTTATGACTTCGATCGAGGGATGCAGCTTGGCGTTGTTTTCCATGGAGGGTGCGAGGTCGGAGATCGATCTTGCGGCCCTGGTGGAGAGCTATTCCGCGCTGCTGTTTCGGGTGGCTTACTCGGTGCTGCGAAGCCGGGCAGAGGCGGAAGACGTGGTTCAGGATGTCTTTGTTCGGGTGCTCGAGCATCGCCGCTCTCTCGACGAAGTGCGTGACATGCGTGTCTGGCTGATTCGAATTGCGTGGAACCTCGGGCTTGACCGCAGACGGCGGATAAAGCCGGAGCAGATGGATGAGGGGTTTGCGGAAAATCTGGCTGGGCGCAGTGTGCCGGCCGATGAGGCACTCGACGAAGCCGAGCGCATGAGGTCTGTGCTGTGTGAGCTGGAGAGGTTGCCGAAGGGAGAGCGTCACGTGCTGCTGCTTTCGGCGATTGAGGAGTTGGGGACGGCGGAGATGGCGGAGGTTCTGGGCCGGAGCGAATCCGCTGTGCGAGCGTTGCTGTTCCGGGCGCGGGCGCGATTACGCGAGCGGCTGGCGAGGGGAGGCTTGACATGATCGACAGACCTGAAGAGGCAATTGAAAAGGTGTTGGCGGGTTTGCGCGACGCCGAGGCTCCGGCGGGCATGGAGCGCCGCATTCTGGAAGCTATCGAGGATCGGGCAATAGCGCGGTCTCGATCGGGCTGGCGCCGGTTCAGACCGATCTGGCTGGTGGGGTCCGCAGGCCCGGTCCGAGGCAGGTTTTTGGCGGGCGGGGTTGCGTTCGCGGGGGTGCTGGCGGTCGTGCTGGCGATCCCGGCGATACATCGGCTGGAGCATGCGGCACCACAGCCGAAGAGTTCGGCTTCGACAGGATCACCGCGGCCGGCGGCGGCTTCCGGTTTGATCGCGAAGGTCGCGCGACCTCAGCCGCCGGGGGCGAGCGCGCGAGCGATGGTGAAGACGAGGGTGCGAAGAGCGGGAGATGTCCGCGACAGTGATTCTGTCGTCTTCCAGGAGGTGCTGACTGCCAGTCATCCCGCGCCGCCCATGCCCTTGACCGAGCAAGAGAAGCTGCTGCTGCGGATTGCGCATACGGGCGATCCGGTCGAACTGGCGATGCTCAATCCCGAGATTCGCGCCAGGCGGGAAGCACAAGGCGAGGCAGAGTTTCAGGAGTTCTTCCCACCACCACCACCAATCAAGGAGACGGCAGATGACCACCTGTAACGGAGCAACAAGACGAAGGATGAACGTCGTGAAGGGGTTCTTTGCAATGAGTCTGGTGTGGACAATGTTTGGCTCCCCAGTGTGGGCGCAGGCAGGGGCAGCTGCAACAAATCAGGAACCGAATGTCGTCCAGACCTTTTATTTCAAGAACGTCAGCCAGCCGAACGATGCAAATGAGCTCTTCACGGCAGTGCGCAATCTGCTCGATGCTCGCGACAAGTTGATCTTCGTGCCATCGCAGAACGCCATCAGCGTGAGCGCCAGCCCGGATCAGCTCCTGCTCGTGCAAAAGATCCTCAACGATCTTGACCGGCCCAAGAAGGCGTATCGGCTTGCTTACACGATCACCGAGATGGATGGTGGCAAGCGCCTTGGCATCCAGCACTTCGCCATGATCGTGGCCGGGGGAGGAAGAACCACGTTGAAGAATGGAAGCAGAGTACCGGTCGTGACTGGTTCCACTCCAGGGGCATCCACACAAAATACGCAAGTGGCCTACATCGATATTGGGCTCAATATCGATGCTTCGCTGGATGAGTTCGCGAATGGAGCGAGGTTACGTACGAAGGTGGAGCAATCGAGCGTGGCGGAGGAGAGGTCGGGTGTGGGCTCGCAGGACCCGGTTGTGCGGCAGACTATTCTGGAGGGAACGTCTTTCTTGAACCTGGGTAAGCCGCTCGTGCTTGGATCGCTGGACGTTTCGGGCAGCACCCGGCATCTGGATGTCGAGGTGGTGATGGAGGCTGTGCGGTAGGAGCGGAGCCGGCACGATCGTGAAGCCAAGGCAATACAGAGTCGTTTCGGCTTCGCCTTCACTCCGGCCTTCGGCAGAGAGGAAGAGGTGCTCCATCGCCGCTAGGCGCCGGGCTGAAGCCCGGCTCTACCTAGAAGCGAGAGCGGAGGTTCGATGCCGGGCTAAAGCCCGGCTCTACCTAGAGGCGAGCGCCGCGGTTAATGCGGAGTTTTAGTGGAAGGAACAGGAGCGTTTCACACTCGGGGAACGCCCGACCGATCTAGAGGCAACAGGGAGACAGCACCAGTTAGGTGCTCCGAAGGAGCTTGCTTACGGCAGGGCTTTGAAGGCGAGGACGGCGTTGAGGCCGCCGAAGGCGAAGGAGTTGGAGAGGCAGGCTTCGACCTGGGTGGCGCGGCAGCGGTTGGGGACTACGTCGAGATCGCAGGCGGGGTCGGGTGTGAGGAAGTTGGCGGTGGGAGGAAGGACGCCGCGGCCGAGGGTGAGGATGCTGGCGACGGCCTCGAGTGCGCCGGCGGCGCCGAGGGTGTGGCCGTGCATGGATTTGGTGGAGCTGACGGCGAGGCGGTCGCTGTGTTTGCCGAAGACGGAGCGGATGGCGGCGGTCTCGGTGCGATCGTTGGCTTCGGTAGCGGTGCCGTGGGCGTTGATGTAGCCGACCTGTTCGGGGGCGAGGCTGGCGTCGCGGAGAGCCTGAGCCATGGCGCGGGCTGGGCCGCTGGTGACGGGCTGGGTGATGTGGGCGGCGTCGGCGGTCATGCCGAAGCCGACGATCTCGGCGAGGGGACGTGCGCCGCGGGCGAGGGCGGCATCGAGCGGCTCGAGGACAAGCATGGCGGCGCCTTCACCGAGGATCATGCCGGAGCGCTCGAGCGAGAAGGGGCGGCAGGTGTCTTTGGAGATGACGCGCATGGCCTCCCAAGCCTTGAGGCCGCCGAGAAAGAAGGGGGCTTCGCTGCCGCCGGCGATGGCCATGGGGACTTGCCCAGAGCGGACCATCCAGAAGGCCTGGCCGATGGCATGGGCGGAGGAGGAGCAGGCGGTGGAGATGGTGTAGGCGGGCCCCTGGATGCCGTACTGCATGCAGATGTGGCTGGCGCCGGCGTTCGACATGGAGAGCGGGATGGTGAGGGGATGGACGCGGTTGCGGTTGTTGTGGAAGAGCTCCCAGTAGCCGGTCTCCTCGGTGCCGCGGCCACCGAGGCAGGAGCCGGTGACGACGGCGGAGCTCTCCTGGAGTTCGGGCGTGAGTTCGAGGCCGGACTGCGTCATGGCTTCGCGGGCGGCGATGACGGCGAACTGGGCGAAGCGATCCATGAAGCCGATGTCTTTTGGGGAGAAGTGATCTTCGGGGATGTAGTTGCGGACTTCGGCGGCGTTTTTGAAGCGGATCTGGGAGACGTCGACGCTCCCGATCCCGGCGATGGCGGAGCGTCCGGCTTCCAGGGCTTGCCAGAAGGTGGGGGTATCCGGGCCGAGGGGACTGATGACGCCGATCCCGGTGATGGCGACGCGGTGCACGGTTATTCGGCGGGCGAAGAGGCTGGCTTCGCGGAGTTTGCATCTGACTTTGCGTCCAGGAGCTGCTGGATTCCGAGGACCATCTCGTGGATGTTCTGGACTTTTTTGGCGTCGTCGTCGTTGATCTCGATGTCGAACTCGCTTTCGAGGTCGAAGAGGATGTTGAGCCGGTCGAGGGAGTCGATGCCAAGCGACTCGAAGGTGGAGTCGGGGTGAACGCTGTCGAGCGGGATGCGCTTGGTTGTGGCGATGACTTTGAGGACTCGGTCTTGGATGTTGTCTGGCATTGGGTCTTGAGGTCTCGAAACGAGCCGGGCTAGAGTCCTGGATGGAATGTACCCGAGTACAAGCGAGGTTCGGGAAGCCCCTAGTCTATCTTGATTGACCGTCGATGCGACATTTTGATGGATTTGGGGCTCAGGGGTTGGGCCGGTTTGCTATCTGGACGCGAAAGGGAGGGAGGGCGGATTGCGATGGCTCGGGCTGGAAGGTCTCGGAGGTTCTGGCGGGATCGTAGCCGCGCCAGAGCCAGGTCAGCTCTTGGGGGAACTCGGCGGCGCCGTGGGCGGGGTTGTGGGTGCCGTGGTTGAAGCTGAAGTGGGAGTCGTAGCCCTTGAGGTGGAGGGCGTTGGCCATGCGGATGTTGGCGAGGGGCCAGGAGCCGTAGCGATCATTCTCCATGTCGTTGGAGCCGTCGGCGAGCCAGACGCGGAGATTGCGGTGGGGCTCGCGGAGGACCTTCTCGGGGAAGTCCTGGCCGCCGTCGGGGACAGCTGGGTCCTCGTGCCACTGGATGGCGGTGAAGGAGCCGATCCAGGTGATGACGCGGGCGAATTGCTCGGGCTGCTGCCAGGCGGCGTTGAAGGCGCAGATGCCGCCGGAGGAGAGGCCGGTGATGGCGCGGGAGTAGCTGTCCTTGCGGAGGTTGTATTTCGCGGCCACGTCGGCGAGGATCTCGTCGCGGAGGAAGCGGACGTAGCGGTCGGAGACGGTGTCGTACTCGGTGGAGCGCATGGAGTCTTTGAGGGTGCGGGACCACTTTTTGGAGTAGGCGTCGACGAAGGCATAGGTGGGGGTTCCGGGGTGGGCGGAGATGTCGCCGGGGTCGATGAAGACGGCGATCATGACGGGGATCTTCCCTTGGGCGATGAGGTTGTCGAGGTCGTTGAGGATGCCGTGGTCGCCGTCGCGGTTGCCGTAGCCGGAGCCATCCTGAAAGACCATGAGGGCGGCGGGGGTCTTGGGGTCGTACTGGGCGGGGACGTAGATCCAGTAGTTTGAGACCATGGCGTCGTAGATGTTGCTGGTGTGGGTGAGCCGGGGAGAGAGGGTGCCGGCGGGGACGCCCGGTTGCGGGTAGTGAGCTTCGGTAAAGGCGGGGAGGTCGAGGCGGCCGCCGAAGGGCTTGCCGGCGACGATGTAGCGGAACTGGTGTAGGGTGCCTAGCTGGTCGATGTGTGCGGTGGCGTAGAAGAGGTCCGTGTCGGGGAGCTGCTGCATGGGGAGTTGCTGCTTCGGTGCGGACGCTGTGCCGGTTTCGGGGTCGTCGATGAGGAGGGTGGGTTGCGAGGGAGCTTCGGTGGTAAAGAAGAAGTCGTGGAGGTGGCTGCTGACGGCGGCGCCTGCGGTGAGTTCCTTGGCGGGGGAGGTGTCGCGGATGGCTTGCTGGAGGGCGGGGCTGTGGGATTGGGCGAGTGCGGTGAGGTCCTGCGCGGTGTGGGACGGCTGGGGTGTCTGGGCGAGGGCGGGTGCGGCGAAAAGTATGGTGGCGGCGAGGTGGAGGCGCATGGGTTTGTTCACTATACGTGTGTCTTGGGATGGCGGGTCTTTTGCTGCGCTCAGGAGGATACGGAAGGAACAGGCGACGACGAAGCCGAGACAATTACAGAAGCAGGTTCCTTCGCTTCGCTCCTGAATGACAAACAAAAGAGCTGGCAACAGCAAAGGACAAGCAAAAGAGCGGGCAACAGCAACAGCAACGACGGAAGCAGGGCACGGGAGAGCGGAGGCTACTTGAGGGAGTGGGGGGAGAGGCCTACGCGGAAGAGGACTTCGAGGATGCGGGTGGCGGCCTTGAGCGAGGCGTGGAGGTTGCCGGCGACCTTGGATTCGCCGCCGATGCGATTGCGGTAGTCGACCGGGAGCTCGATGATGCGGAGGTTGTGCTGGGCGGCCTTGATCTGCATTTCGAGGTTCCAGCCGTAGGTGAGCTCGGACATACGTAACTGATGGAGGCATGAACGGCGGATAGCTCGGAAAGCGCCCATGTCGGTGTAGCGGGCGCGGCGGCGGACGGAGGGGACGAGGCGGAGGAGGGTGCCGACGAGGTGGGCGGCGAAGATCTGCGAGGCGAGCATGGAGCCGGGCTCGCGGTTGCCGCGAATGCGGGAGCCGATGGTGAAGTCGGCTTGGTTGGCGAGGATGGGGGCGGTGAGACGGGGGAGGTCCGAGATATGGTCGGAGCCGTCGCCATCGAGGAAGACCAGGATGGTAGAGGTGGGCAGGGCGGCTTCGCTGCCGGCGAGACAGGCGGAGCCGTAGCCGCGGGGGGCGGTGACCACGCGGGCACCGGCGGCGGCGGCGTTCGCTGCGGTCGAGTCGGTGGAGCCGTTGTCGACGACGATGCACTCGGCGATGAGGCGCCAGGGCATGGACGCGACGACCTCCCCGATGGATTCGGCCTCGTTGAGAGCGGGGATGATGACGGAGATCTGGTCTGGGGGCATGAGTGGTTTGGGGTTCGAGCTTTTAGCTAAAGGCTAAGGGCTTTGGATCAGCGGCGGGTGGAGGAAAAGCTCGTTTGGAACAGAGGCAGTGGCCAGCGACGGAGGACGAGGTGGAGGAGGGTGGCGAGGGCGATGGATGCGTAGAGGATCTGGTTGAGGAGGAACTGCTTGGGGCCGTAGCCTTCTGCCAGCGAGGTAGTGCAGAGATAAAAGAAGACGACGATGTAGGTGAGGATGGGGAGGTTGGGGATGAGGGTGACGAGGGGGATGAGCCAGGCGATGTACCAGGGGTAGTGGGGGCTGAAGAGGAGCATGAGCGCGGCGGCGAGGGCGAAGGCGGGGAGGAGGAAGGCGGCTCGATCGTCGCGGGCGGACTGGACAGAGGGCAGAGTGCGGTCGGGCTTGCGTCCCATTCCCGCAATGTCGGGTTGGCTTTGGAGTTCACCGGAAGAACCCACCCATGGCGATGAGGCTGCCATGGATGGGGCACCCGCTTTGCGTGGATGTCCTTCGAGCGGATTTGGAAGTACGGGCCTGGAGGTGCGGAGGGCCCAGAGGCTCAAAGCGGCAAGGGTGAGGGCGGCGAAGGCAAGATAGAGATGGGGGGAGAGGGTGTGGAGGCCGGGGAGTTGCTGGGCCTGCTCCAGGAAGAAATAGCGGGTGCCGGTGTCCATGCCTTCTTCCTGGACGTAGCCGCCGAGGAAGCCGAAGACGAGCTTGCCGACGGAGCTGTAGAGGGCGTAGGCGGGGAGGGCGAGGGCGAGCATGGTGGCGGGCATGGTCCATTCAAGCGTCTGGAGGAAGGAGCGACGGTTTCCTGTTGCCGGGTCTATGGCGGGCTTGCGGAGATAGAGGGCCGGGAAGAGGACAGCGGGGTAGAACTTGGTGAGGACGGCGAGGGCAAGGAAGAGGCCGGTGAGGACGGGCCGCTGCTGGTAGCGGAAGAGGAGGGCGAGGCCGATGAAGGCCATAGCGGCGGCGTCAAGGTGGCCAGATCCGGCGATCTCCCAGATGAGGAGGGGGCACCAGGCGAAGAGGATGGCCTGTTCGCGGGGGCGGCCGAGGAGGTGAAGGAGTTTGAGGAGGGTCCAGAGGGTGAGGCCTTCGAAGAGGACCATGACGGTCTTCATGCAGGTGACAGTGGGGGAGAGGAAGGTGGTGAGCCAGAAGAGGATCTGGGCGACGGGGGGGTAAATGGTGTGGGCATACTCCTTGCGGTTGATCATCGGGTAGATGTTGCCGTCGGAGGCGTCGCGGAGGAAGGCGAGGTGGGCGTCGGCGGGGACGTAGCGGTAGGGATTGATGCCGGCGTGCTGGACGATGCCATCCCAGACGTAGCGGTAGATGTCCGAGGAGAGATAGGGTTCGGAGAAGAGGGTGGCGAGGCGGCAGGCGACCGCGACGGTGAGGATGATGGGGAAGGTGAGGCGGTCGGTGGGACCGAAGAGGACGAGGGCGGAGGCGAGGAGATAGCACCAGACGGACCAGGCGGAGGTGCCGGAGAAGCCGATGGTGTAGGTGTCGTACTCGAAGGGGAGGTGGCGGGAGAGAAGGAGGAGACAGAGGCCGAGGAAGAGGAGGGCGACGTTGGTCTGCCAGGGTTGAGCTTGGGACCAGTGGGGCTTTGCTTGGGCGGGAGGGTCGGGGGTCATTCGGTGGTGCTTCCCTGCTCGGTGGTGTTTCCCTGTTCGCTAGTGCTTCCCTGCTCCTGGGCGGGCTGGGCGACGAGGTCGGCGGGCGAGTCGAGTTCGAGGAGGAACTCGCGGGTGTGGGGGGCTGGGTAGCCGTCGATGGTGGTGAAGGCTGGCCGGCTGGATTGGAGCAGTTCGGCGTTGAGGAGGGCGAGGGTGGGGGCGTCGTCGACGTCGTACCAGAGGGGCAGATCGACGAGGTCGAGTGAGGCTTCGCGACAGCGCTGACGGGTCTGTTCGGCGACGGAGGGGGTGGACCAGGTGATGTGCTCGAAGGGCTCGGGGTGGGGGTGTTTTAGGCCGATGAGATAGTAGCCGCCGTCGTGCGAGGGGCCGAGGACGATGCGATCGCCGGGTTTGGTGAGCTCATGGACGGCTTGGGCGAAGGCGGCGTGGGGGACGGTGGGGGAGTCGGAGTCGATGAGGCAGACGGAGGTGAAGCCGCAGGCGAGGATATCATGGGCGGCGGCGAGGAGGCGTTGGCCGAAGGTATCGCCGCGCTGGGGGATGAGAGCGAAGGTCGCCGGGAGGAGGGCTTCGAAGGCGGCCTCATCGCCGACGGGGGTGTAGCAGACGAGGCCGGTGGCGTTCTGGCCGACGCTCAGGAGGTTTGCGGCGGTGTCCTGGAGGAAGCAGATGTTGAGGGCGGCGGATTGCGCGAGGGTGAGCGGTGGGGAGAGGCGGGTTTTGACCTTGCCGGCGCGGGGGGCCTTGGCCATGATGGCGAGGGCGTGCTTGCCGGCGTGGATGGGGTCGGGGGTCTTGGGGGAGAGGATGTTGTAGGGCATTCGCTTTCTTAGAGTAGCGGATGGGCGTGGAAGTCACCGCTCCCCCCGTACTTTGTACCCAAAGTATTCAAACGATGTAGTTTAAGTCTGGACCAGAATACCCTCAAACCGATTGGGATGGGTTTTGGCGATGGGATGATCTTGCGATAAGCTGCTCTACTTTGAGGTGCTGATCTGATCATAGAGAGGCGCGTGGGGTTGCTGCGCCAGGTTGGTCGAGGCGCGGGGCTTGTTACTGGAGGAGGCTTTCTTCGCTGGAGCGGAGGCGGAGGACGCGGTCGACGGCGTAGGGGGCGCGGTGGGAGGCGGTGTGGAAGTGGCGGACCTGGAGCTCACCGAGGAGGCCGATGCCGAGCATCTGGATGCCGGCGAGGATGAGGACGGCGGCGATCATGAAGATGGGCCCGTGCTCACCGGCGACGTCGTGGTGGGTGAGGAGCTTGTGAACCAAGAGCCAGACGGCGAGGCCGCTGCCGGAGAGCATGCCGACGGCGCCGATGGTTCCGAAGAAGTGGAGCGGGCGGGTCATGTACTTGAGTAGGAAGCGGATGGTGAGGAGGTCGAAGAAGACGCGAAAGGTGCGGGAGAGGCCGTAGTGGCTCTTGCCGGCGGTGCGGGCGGAGTTGGAGATGGGGATCTCGCAGATGGAGGCGCCGTACCAGCTGGCGAGGGCGGGGATGAAGCGATGCATCTCGCCGTAGAGGGGGATGTTCTGGATGACTTCGCGGCGGTAGGCCTTGAAGGTGGTGCCGAAGTCGTGGATGTCGACGCCGGAGAGCACGGCCATGAGCTTGTTGGCGGCGCGGGAGGGGATGCGGCGGAGGAGGAAGTTATCGCCGCGCTGCGAGCGCCAGCCGCTGACGACGTCGTAACCCTCTTCAAGCTTGGCGAGGAAATTGGGGATCTCGCCGGGGTCGTGCTGGAGGTCGCCATCCATGGCGAGGATGAACTCGCCCTGGGCGTGGTCGAAGCCGGCGGCGAGGGCGGAGGTCTGGCCGAAGTTGCGGCGGAGCTTGACGACCAGGACGCGGGAGTCGACGGCGGCGATCTCTTCGAGGAGGCGGTAGGTGCGGTCGCGGGAGCCGTCGTCGACGAAGACGAGCTCAAAGGTGTCGTTGACCTGCTCCATGACGGCTTTGAGGCGGTCGTAGAGGGTAGTGACGTTTTCTTCCTCGTTATGGAACGGGACGACGACGGAGTATTTCGGCACGGTGTGATGATACTCCCTTGCCTGCGCGGGTTTGAGTCGTACTTGAGCGCTTGTATGGATGATCTGCGGTGTGCTGAAGGCGCAAATTTCTAACCCGGATAGGGGGCCGATCCCGGGTGTTATGCCATTGGAGTCGAGTTTTAGCAGTTTTACTTGGCTTTTACCGGAGTTCCGAGCGATGATAAGTGGATCAGAACGTCGGAAGCGGGAGCTGCCATGAAAGCTGGGCAGAAAGTATCGGCGAATACGTTCGGTGGAGTGGTCTCCGGTTGGCCGCTGGGATCGGGTGTGCGGACACGCTGGTGTGCGGGTGGTGCGTGGGTGCCGGCATGCTGAGGGGTGTCTTGGTTGGGCTGTTGATCCTGGTGCTGGTGGTGTTCGCCTACGTGGGATACAGCGGCTATGCGACTGGGCGGTCCGCGGGGGCCGGGGACGTTTACGCGGACGGAATGGCCAGTGGACGGCCGAAGAACGATGGCAGAGCGGAGCCGGCAGGGGCGAAGTTTCCCGCGACCAGCATGCCGGCGATGCCGACCACAGGCGAGTCGAGCGGCGGCGAGGCAAACGGCGGCGGATCAAACGGCATGGTGACGCAGGGCGGGGCTCCGGCTGCATCGACCGGAATGGCCGTGGCGACCGACTCGATTGCACCGAACCCACCGAATGGGATGACGTTCGGTGGATCGGGGCATTACCAGCTGTACCGGCAGGGGGAGCTCACCTGGCGGCTGAACACGGACACGGGGGTGACGTGCGTGATCTTTGCCACGGACGAGGAGTGGCGAAAGCCGAAGGTGTACAAGGCTGGGTGCCGGGGCAAGTAGGTCTGGTTGAGTGCTTCGCTGGTGGGTGCCGAGCCGCAACGGCCACGCTTGCACGCCCGATGCAAGCCTGGGACAGGACAGTCATGACAACGGCGGCATGGCATTACATTCTGGTCGAGCTGAATTGATCGAGGTCCATGCCCAGCGGGTAGCTGTCACCATGGTCCATCAGGTCCTGCCAGGTCACGTCGCGGTTCTCGTATCCGGCCATTCTGCCCAGCATGCAAGTCATGGCCGTCTCCACTCCTACAGGAATCTGATTGTGATGATTGCCTGACGTGATGCTTTCGATGAAGCTTCTGTCCTTCTCGCGATCGGCAAGCGCGAGGTTGTCGGCGAAGGCGCCGTTTGCGGCAAAGGTGCCGTCGTGCTGGGCGGGGGCTGCCGGATCGTCCCAGGTCCAGGGATGCGTCCCCTGGATGCGGATGCGGCCGGCGTATTCGACGTCCGCTGTCCCTTCCGAACCGAAGATTCGAAGCCCCGCATTGAAGGCTCCATAGTCGCCGAACTGGGTCGAGGAAAAGCTCACGCGAACGTCGTTTGGATAGGTGTAGATGACCTCGTAGTGATCCCAACAATCGCCCGCATGCTGCAGCACGTTTCTGCCGCCCGTGGCTCTGGCTTTGACGGGATGACCGCCCAGCGCCCAGTTGCAGAGGTCGATTATGTGGATATTCTGTTCGACCAGGATGTCGCCGGAGAGTGCGCGATACCACAGCCAGTTACGCAGGCGGTACTCCTCCTTTGATTCACCCGCGCGCACTTTCTCTTTCGAGGCGGGAGCGTTGTAGTTCGCCGCGATGCTTGCAATTTTACCGAGTGCTCCATCGCGGACACGTTCCATGACGGCGGCGATGGGCGGGGCCTTTCGCACCTGAAAGCCGACGTCGATACTAACTTTGCCGCCGGCGCGCTTGGCGACCTCAAGGGCTTTTTTGGATTGCCCGACATCGACGCCCACCGGCTTCTCGCAGTAGACATGCTTGCCGCCTGCGACGGCTGCCTCCAGATGCTCGACATGGAACCATGGCGGCGTCGAGATCTGCACCATGTCGATCTGCTTCGAGTTTGCCAGTTCCGCAAAAGCGCCAGGCCCATGGAAGAGCAGCTTCGGATCGAGCTGCGGCTTGCCGAGCTTGCCGTTTACCTGATTGAAATGTGCCTGCGCCATGCCCAGGTTGTCGGCGAACAGGTCTGCCAGCGCTACCACTCGCGCGGTTGTGTTCTGCGCGAAGGATGTGGCGACCGCCGTGCCCCTGTTGCCTCAGCCCAGCAGCCCCAGCCGAACGGCGGAGTTTGCCTGGTAGCCGAAGGCGATGCGGGGACTTACAAACAGGAGACCGGACGCGGCCGAGCCTCCGAGGAATGATCGGCGATCCATTCGTTGCGTTCTCCTTGTAGGGGCGGTTAGTGGATGCGCTCAGGCTTGCAGGCCTGCGAGCACATGCTCCAGGTAAAGCTTTTCGTTTCGCACATCGTCAATCTGCTGTGGGCCGGACGTCTCCCGTTCAATAGTGATGGCTCCGGTATAGCCCGCGCGCTTCAGCTTAGCAAAGACCTGCTTGAAGTCGACCAGGCCTTTGCCGATGAGAACCTCCTGGCCCAGCTCATTCGGATCGGTCGGCCAGCGCCCATCTTTCGCATGAACGCTCATGACATGCGGACCCAGGATATCGACAGCGTCGACCGGATTCGCCTTGCCGTACAGGATCAGGTTCGCCGTATCGAGGCCTACGCCGAGATTGGGCTGAGCCACGTCGCGCAGCATTCGCGCCATCGTCGTCGGGGTCTCCTGCCCGGTCTCCATGAGGAAGCGCTGCCGGTTCGCCTGGCAGTGCGTCGCCACCTCGCGGATGGCGGCAACGGTTTCCGGATAGAGGGGGTCCGCTGGGTCTTCTGGAATGAAACCACAATGTGTCTGCACCTGCGGTACACCGAGCTTCTTTGCAAAATCGGACACAGCGACCAGAGCCGCGATGCGAGCGGACCGAGTGCTCCTGGGCACCAGACCTATGGTTGAAGGCCCTTGAAGGAAGTTCCACTTGAGAGGTTGTGGGCCGACGACCTCAACGGTGGTTGCAAGCACGTTGTATTTTGCAAGCAGACTGCCGAGCTCTTCGGCTGCGGCGGGTGTGAAGTGGCCGAGGTAACCATCGAGTGAAAGGAAGCAGGTCTTGAATCCCAGGTCATGCACCCGCTTGATTGTCTCTGCGGGAGCGCTGAATGGCGCAATCAGCAGACCGAGTTCCATCTCCTTGAGATTTTCATTCTCGGTGCGGTCAGAGGCCTTGACCATGGATGTGTCGCCAGAGACCCAGGCGGTGGTATAGGTCAGCGCGGCACTCGCGCCAACACCCAGAAACGTCCGTCGTTGCATTCAAGAATCCTTTCTCCGGTCCCACGTCCTGGCATGGCTCACATCGGGTAAAGAGAACTGCTGTGGACACAATAGCCAAGATGGGAAAGTGTAACTGATGCTTCCGATCCGTGTGATGTTCGTGGGGAGGTCTGACTCGCTATCCCTGGTTGCAGCCGGTTCGACGAAGTGGAACCAGAACGGATTGTGGCTCTTGCAACCGGGCGGTGCAATGGAATGGACGCATGGCCGATCTGGTCCCATGTTCGACCGAAACGAGCCTTGCGCGGCAGTTGAGTCACCCCCTATGCTCAGCTTAGATTGACAGACGGAGGCTTCCCTATATGTCCGATTCAGATACGGCGCTGATCGTGATCGACGCGCAAGAATCTTTTCGTTATCGACCTTACTGGACTGACGCAGACGCGTTGAAGTTCCTGGAACGTCTCCAAGCGCTCACGGATGGCGCCGTCAATCGAGGTATTCCTGTGGTGCGGATCTTTCACGTTGAGGCGGAGGGCGCCTTCTCCCTGGAATCCGGTCATGTGACGACCTTTGGCGGCTTCTCGATTGAGCCTGAGGTGACGTTCCGCAAGCGGAGCCATAGCGCTCTCGTAGGAAGTGGTCTCGACGTTTGGCTGGTCCAGCACGGTATCCGGCGCCTGATCATCTCCGGCATTCGCACGGAGCAGTGTTGCGAAACCACGGCTCGGCACGCCTCCGACATCGGGTACACGGTCGACTACGTGACGGAGGCGACGCTCACGTTCCCAATGACCGATCGCTTCGGCAGAACCTGGAGCACGACCGAAATCAAAGATCGAACGGAGCTCGTTCTAGCGGACCGTTTTGCCCGGATAGCAACGGTGGAGGAAGCACTGGCAATGGCGGACGCTTCCTTCAAGAAGGTCGCGTGATGGCCGCTGCTGCCGAAGTGCAGCGAATTTCCGTATATGTCGTCTTGCCGCCTCGTGTCCTGTTGCTCGACGTTGCGGGACCGATCGAGGTACTGCGACGGGCGAACCACGAGCAGGCGAAGGTTCACTTTGAGGTCTTCTACGTGGCTCCAGCTGCTTGTGTCAGGAGTTCCATCGGCCTCGCGGTTACGGGTTTGCCGCCACTTCCGGCCAGACTTCCAGCTGACGCGGTAGTGATTGTCGTTGGCAACGTGGAAGAGGTGATGGGAATTTCCAGCAGACGGGAAGCAGCCGATGAGGCTCGACAGGAACTTGTGATTGTGGAATGGCTCCGCCGCTCTATTCTTCCGAGCCATAAGCTGATCACCATCTGCTCCGGTGCTCTCTTTGCAGGGCGCGCCGGACTTTTGGACGGACGTTCCTGTACAACACACTTTCTGGATTGCGAGAGACTCGCTCTCATTGCTCCGAGCGCAAACCTCTTGAAGAATCGGCTTTACGTACGGGACCAGAATGTTTACAGCAGTGCCGGCATCACGGCCGGCGTTGACCTGATGCTTTACGTAGTGCAGGAGCTGACAGAACTCGGGTGTGTCCTTGCGGTCGCCCGGTACCTGGTCGTCTATCTTCGACGAAGCGGCTCGGATCCTCAACTATCGCCTTGGCTCGACGGCAGAAATCATATTCACCCTGCTATTCACCGGGTGCAGGACGCCATTGGCAGCGATCCGACGAAGACGTGGACGAGGACTCAACTCGCGAAGATCGCGGGCGCCAGCGGTCGTCATCTGTCACGGCTGTTCCACGAACACACGGGAATGGCGATCGTCGAATACCGGAACCGGCTGCGGGTTGCGATCGCAAAAGAACTGATCAGTCAGAGTCAACTCGACATGGAACATGTTGCAGAACGGTCCGGCTTCGAATCGACACGGCAGCTGCGGCGGGCGTGGGGTCGAGTGTTTCCGACGAGCCCTAGAGAAGCCCGTGCTCCGAAGAGAGTTCGGCGTGAGTACAGGGCGGATACGCTTCGAGTCGAAGGGTGATCCAGCACTGCAGCCGTGGTCCCCAGAGCTCGAGAACTTGATAGTGGTCGCCTAATATTAGAAATGGTCTAAGGCTGTCCACAACATAGAAGAGTCTATGCTGGCGGTGCGAGTGACCCTTTGTGCCCGCTTTTAGACTCCAGCAGTGCTTTTTTATAAATTCATTTCCGCATACTCTTGATTTATGTACCGGGAGATAATCATGCGGTTTACCAGCTTATTCACCTTATCATTTCTTCTGCTTCTAGTGCCTTACGGCTATTCCCTAGGTCACGTGAAGCGCGTCACCGAGCTACAACCAGGGCTAGCTGCCATGTTCGGTAAAGCTAAGAAGGTCACGATCAGCTTCCGCAACGAGTCAGGATCCACTTTGGAGCTTCGTATTGGGGAGGAGACCACGGAGCTGAAGGCAGGCAGCACCGTAACGCGTGTCCTGCCATGGGGCGCACAGGTCCTGATCAACAAGAGCACTCCAACGCACAAGGCCGGCGAGGTGCTCCTACCGGCGGCTTCCAGCCAACTCGACCAAGCGACTCTTGTTATTCATTGACAAAAGCGGCGGCGCATTCCCGGTGCGGGTAAGGACTACCGGGAATCGCGCGTCGCGTGAATTGTCCATGGCGTATGGAAGCGGCATACGGTTCAGCTTGCGCTTCGTCGAACCAGGTCACCTAGGAGTAGGCCCAGGATATTCTACGCATATTCATTCTGTTGCCGAGGGCGTTCTCGATCAGCCTCGGACGGCTGAGCACGAATGCAGGTTATCCGGTCCCGTATATCCCACTTTCTGTCACGGGTTCCAGTGGACAACAGGATGGCCCAACGCAATATACTGGCTTTCATAGCTATGCGGCTAATAAACGATCCTCTCTGGCTGTTGTGGACTGCTTGTGGCTTCCCTGGCGTTGCTCTGGGTTACTTTGTGGCTTTCCTTGGGCTGCTCTGGGCAGCTCTCGTAAGGGCGCCTGTAGGCTCCCCCCTGATTCAAGTCGCTCCATCCCCAAGGGAATATCCGACGCAAGTTTGGCAAGCGTGTTGCTTCTAGTGCTGTCGTCCGAGAGCCATGCCGTTTGCCTGGCACTCGGCACCCATACCTTCAGTACGTCGCACTCTGGTGACACACATCTTCCGAGGTTTAAACATGATTCGTCTGCGTAGCATGATCCTGATCAGCGCCGCCCTTCTCGGGCTTTGGACCTGCCCTGCCTTCGGCCAGACCGGGACTATCACGGGACAGATCCTGGACCTTTCGGGAGCTGCCGTGTCGAACGCGAGGGTTACCGCCACGTCGGAGTCAACCGGCTTCACCACCGTTGTCACCTCGACCTCTGCCGGGGTCTACAATCTCGCTGCACTTCCTCCATCTGTCTATACCGTCACGGTCTCCGCCGAGGGCTTCCAGCAGATAGTTCGCAAGAGTGTCGTCCTCAATGTCGCGGCAATACTTCCCCTCAATTTCAAGCTGTCGGTTGCGGGTGCGACAGTGTCCGTCGATGTCTCCGACGTCGCTGTGGCCCCGATCGAAACCAGTAGCTTCCAGATCTCTACCGTGATCGACGCAAAGCAGATCAACGACCTTCCGCTGATTCTCCGCGATCCATACCAGCTCGTCCTCCTTTCCCCCGGCACCGTGACCGCGAGCAATAATATGGGCGGCTTCTCCGTCAACGGGCAGCGCGATCGCAACAACAACTTTATGCTCGACGGCGCCGATAACAACGACAGTTCGGTACCGGGGGGCCAGGGAGGCATTTCCTCCGCTAATCCAGACTCCGCGCAGGAGTTTCGCGTCATTACCAACAACTTCGATGCCGAGTTCGGCCGCAATACTGGCGCCATCATCGATGTGGTCACCCGCGGGGGCGGCAAGCAATTTCACGGTGATGCGTATGAGTTTGGAAGATACAACGCACTCGGCGCACGGGATTACTTCAACACCAAAACCAACGGCAAGCAAGATCCCTACGTTCGCAACGATTTCGGAGCTTCAGTTGGAGGTCTCCTTTGGAGAGACCACACTTTCTTCTTTCTCAACGGAGAGGTGCAGCGCTTCCGAACCACTCGCACGGAGTCTCAGACTGTTCCCACCGCTGCGTACAAATCCGGCAATTTCACTTATATCGATCCTGTGGATGGCAGAATGACCAGCGTCAATTTAAGCTCGGGAGCTGCCAACCCCGCCAATCAGACCGGCCTCGGTCCCGATCCCGTCATCACGAAGATCCTGGCGATCACACCGGCCGGGCAAGCCGGTAATGGCGACGGTGTGAGCGCAACCTACTTTTATCCCTCGGGCAACGCCCTGAACGCCTACAGTCTCACCGGCCGGTTCGACCAGAAGCTGACCAACAGACACCAGCTCACCTTGCGATATGTCTACGGCCACTCCGCTGAGAACGATCCCTTCCACGACGAGGTTCTTCCGGGCTACGGAAGTACGGCCGCCATCACCACAACCCACAATGGCGTCATCTCGGTTGCTTCCGCTCTCTCACCGAGGACCACGAACCTGTTCCGAGGTGGATACAACCAGAATAACTCCGGCTACTTCTGCAATCACGCCGGCATCGATGCTCTGACGGGTGTCGACGCCTTCGGCAATGGCCGCGATATTGCACTTCCCGGCTTCTTCACGCTTGGCTGCGTGGACCTCGGCGGGAGCAATGGCCAGGCCCGTCTCAGCTCCACCCTCACCATGGCTGACACCTTCAGCGTCAACAAGGGGGCTCATTCCATGAAGTTCGGCGGCGAGTTCCACAGCGTCAAGGACAACGGCTTTGACAACTTCTACTCGCGCGAACAGGTCTCGCTGAATGGCTACAGCACCTACGGCGCGGACGCGTACACTTTTGCCGGGAACGCAAAATCGCCGAGCTACAACAGCTTTCAGGATCTTGTCTTCGGCCGGCAGGGCGTCGTCGCCAACACGACCGAATACCAGTTCTTCACCAGCAAGCTCACTCGGCGGGGCAACGATGTCACACGCTTCCGTCAGCATGAGTGGGCGGCCTTCGCGCAAGACACATGGAAGGTCAATCCGCGCTTGACCTTTATCTATGGCGGGCGATATGCCTTCAATGGCGTGCCGTACGAGAAGGATGCTAATTTTTCGAACTTCTACGGCAACGCGGCTGCGCCACTCGCGGCCAACCAGGTCTTCACCTTCACCTCAGTTGGCCCAGGGGCCGGACGCCAACTCTACGCTGACAGCTGGAAGCTGTTTGAGCCCCGGGTAGGCTTCTCGTACGATGTGGGCGGTAAAGGAACGACAGCTATCCGCGGTGGCTTTGGCATCTTTCACGATCGCATCTTCGACAACCTCTTCGGGAATGCGAAGTCCAATCCACCCTATCAGGCGCAGACGAACGACTACCCCTTCGACGGCACTATCAAAACCCCTACGGCTTCAACTACGACATCCCCGGGCACTCTGACCCCGTCTGCCAGCATCGGTAACGGCGCTTTGAATGAACCGGTTGTGATCGATCCCCAGCTTAAGATGCCCACCAATCAGACTTACAATCTCGGCATCCAGCACCAGTTTGGAAAGGCGACACTTGAAGTGAACTATGTGGGTAGCCACGGCACGCACATCCTGCGGGACGTGGACGGTGCTCCACCGCAACCCGCCCTGGTTGCACGTCTTCTGGCGTCGGGAGTCAAGGCATCCAATCTTCAGCGGGACGCGCTGTACACCAGTTATCCTGCCACCTACAACACCGCCTTCTATCACGAGCTATTGCAGACCTCGATTGGCGGCTCCAACTACAACGGTCTGCAGCTCAAAATAACGGGGCAAGTCGGCGGCCTGCAGCTCACCAGCAGCTACACTTACTCGCATTCCCTCGACGATTCGAGCGATCCTCTTGCTCCTGGCGCCGGCAACAGCGGCCTGCCCCGTAACTCGTTCGACTTGCTTCCGGAGTATGGCAACTCACCCTTCGACGTTCGTCACCGCGGGACGGTAGCTGCGAGCTACAACCTGCCGATCGGCCATGGTGGTCGCATCCTTCAGGACGGATTTATGAGCCGCGTCTTCGAGGGCATCGAGATCTCCGGCATCCAGCAGGTGCAAAGCGGTTTACCTTTCGATCTTCGCGGCACCGTGGATAATCTCCACACGGGCTTGAACAATCGCCCCGCACTCGTAGGAGCACCCTACCCTTCGGGTCGGGGCTCGAAGACGGCACAGGGAGTCATCACGGGCCCCGCGCGGTCGGCCTTTGCCAACCCGGCCTTCGACCAGAACGTATCGCTGCACCGCAATAAGTTTTACGGCCCCGGATTCGTTAACACGGATGTTGTCCTGCAGAAGACCCAGACTCTCTATGAACAGGTCAAGCTCGTCTTCCGCGCCGAGAGCTATAACGTTCTCAACCATCCGAACTTCACCTCGCCGGCCTCTGACACCATCAGTTCCCCGCTTTTCGGGGTCTCCACCTCTCAGGTGGGCCAGAACGACGGCACGACCGGAGCACGCCAGATTCAAGGCGCACTCAAGTTAGTGTTTTGACCACCTGGTTCCGCTTCGAAAGGGAGTCCTTGTCATACGGGCTATCTTCGAGCCGCACCCCTCCCCACGGGACAGGGAAACACGGGACAGGGAAACGAGTGAGTGTGCCAACAGGTGAGTCGATGGCGACCTAGTTTCAAAAGCGAGGATTATGCTTGAAGTGGCCGAAACACCTTGCGACTTTCAGATAGCAGCTCCTAAACCGTATGTTGTCAGGGTGAGCGTTTGGGCCCCGGCGCTAGCTTCCCAGGTGTTTCAGGCAGTTGTTATCGACGAATACATCGAGATGTGGACAGGAGCTCGGGATTATCCCGTACGGTGCCAATCAGAGCCTCGATTAGGCGGACGGCTTCGGTTGGACGCTTTCGGATTAGATGGAAATCCGATCACAGTGGACGGTGTCTTCACCCACTTTGAACCGGAAAGAATGGTCGCTTGCACTGTTTCGGAAGCGTCCACTCCACAGGAACCGCACTGCCTGGTGTTTGCAGTTGACCCTGAGTTCGAAGGAGCCCGCGTTCGCTTGCTGCATATGGCACTCGGAAGTTCCGACGATTCTCCCCATATCGCACGCCTGTGGGAGGCAGCTTTGACTCGGCTGGCTTCTCTCTTCGCAGCACTGTCCCAAAACTCTCGTGATCGCTCTGAAGCTACGTCTTCGGACCAGCCGTGTGCTCACGGACAGATCTCTCCGTGCGCTGAGAGATCTGTCCTTCAACTTCTTCAGCGTTAGCCTATCGCTTTCGAGGCGGCAGCTGATGCAGTGGCTTCGAGGCGTGTCGTAGAGGAAAGTATTCCCAAAATATCCTCGACAAGGAACTGGCTGTTTTGACATGGCAGCCTAACCTCTCATTGGGGCACATACCTGGCAACTTAGGTGGTGGCCCGGGCAGGAGTCCAACCTGCGACCTTCGCGTTAGGAGTGCGATTGTGGCAGTGCAAGCTCATGCCGCGCCATGCAACTCAACGCTGCAAAAAGCTGTATATCTATTGCGTTTCGTTGCAATCAGATGGCCGGAGGATCTTGCAGTGAGTTGCACTGGTTGATGGAACAAAGTATCCCAAAAGTATCCCATTCCGGTATGCTGTTGCTAGAGATCGATCTGTCACAGGTGCCCGGATGCCGAAACCCCCAGCTCCAGTAAAAGGCGTTTATCAGCGAGCGGATGACCCAAGCGGCGCTTGGTATGCCCGGTTCCGAAGCAACGGGAAGCTGGTGAAGAAGTCCTTCGGAAGGGATCGTGGCGCGGCCGTCGAATACGTCGAAAAAGCAAGAACGCTCAGGCGGACTGGGGAGGGCCATGTGCCCAAGACAGCAAGGGGTATACCAAAAACGGCGAGAGAGCTGGAGGCAAGCACTATCACCTCATCCGTGCTGATCTCGGAACTCTGCGATGATCTCCTGAGACACATTCAAAGCAAACCTAACATTTACAAGGATCAGCGCAACCCGCCGTACCGGATCGGATTGATCCGAGCCAAGTTTGGCGACCGCCCGGCGGTCTCCATACGGCCTTTCGAAATCGCCGATTGGCTCGACGGTCTCGATAGGGCGCCCGCCACGATTAACCGATATAAGGTGACTTTCTCCGCGATCTATCGTTACGGGAAACAGCGGGATAAGGTCAAGGTGAATCCGGCCCGAGAAGTTAGCCAACAGAAGCTCAACAATGGTGTGGTCCGTTATCTGAAACCTGAGGAGGAAAAGCGCCTACGGGTGGTGTTGCAGGAGGCGGTGGATGCTTGTGGCCCCCAGAACGTACGCCGGAAGAAACGCCTGCTGCATCGAATTTGTGAATTGGATGTGGCCCTTGGGACTGGGATGCGTAAGGGGGAGCAGTACGGTCTTAGGTGGAGGGACGTGGATTTCAGTCGCCGAGTGCTCACTCTTCGGGACACCAAGAACGGATTCAGCCGCACAATTCCAATGATCGATAGCGTCGTAAAGGCGTTTCGGGCGTTGAAGACGCTTGCGCTTGAGCGAAAGGACCGAGCCTCAGACCAGCCCAACAATGCTCCTGACGACGTTGTGTTTGGAATCGGAGACAACAAGAGGTGGTGGGAAGCGGCTTTGCAGGAGTCGAAAATTAAGGACTTTCGTTGGCATGACCTTCGCCACACGTTCTGCTCGCGATTGGCACAGGCTGGCGTCAGCCTAAAAGTGATTCAGGAAGCGGCTGGACACAAAACCATCGCGATGTCAGCTCGGTATGCGCACCTGGATCACACAACGCTTCACAATGCAATGTCTGTGCTTGACAGTTAGATCTTTCACGGACAGCACCGGACTTGCGACCCAATGTGAACGTGATGCCCACATCTGCTTCGCCGGAAGAGCTTCAAGCTGCCCGGCTCCCGACTAGCCGAAAATCGTCCCTGAACGGCTACGGGAGATCCGCTCACAAGTTCAGTCGGTAATGTGGAGGAAAGCTAAGGAACGCTCCTGATGTGGTAATCAAACCTGCAACTCTTCGGTTAACAGCTCTGGAATTCGCCTTGTCTCCTGCCACTAGCTGTTGCTATAACTCTCTATATTTTAATAACTTGTGAGCTCCCTCCTTCTGGGGCATTGCTATGCGTATGTGCCCAATTATGACTCATTGTGAATGAGCATGGGTACAAAAATGGGTACAGTGCTAATGGCCACCTACACGCCACTTGCCTCGCTGGAGAATTCGCTGCCAGCATTATAAACTTCAATACAAATTCCATCGCAGCGCGTGGCATTTCACCCAGCTTACTCAACGTACCTCCCCGGGTTGGCAGCGTGCGCAACAGTCAATGCGCCAGTTCCGATGACCACCCGCGCCTCCATACTTTTCTGCTTTAGAATGAACAGCCCAGATTCCCGTCTTTTCGGACTTGTGCTATTTGTGCTGGGCTCTCCGTCATGAGCGTCCGCACGGTGCAAGTCATTCCCATTCCTTCCGTCAAATCTTTGTTCGGCATAGGGCCGATTGCCCGCGTGGGCGCGACGAGTTCTTGAAGAACTGCAAGTGCTCGAAGCACCTCCGTTGGTCGAGTGACGGACAGCAATACCGGCAGGCGGCTAAAACCCGTACATGGTCGATTGCTGAGGAGAGGCGGAGAGAGGTCGAGGCTCAGTTCGCAGGGAGTGATCCTGCTAAGCCGGTGGAAGCGGTCAGGCTGGAAGCGAAGGCTGCTACAACCATAGAGCGGGCGGTCGAACTCTTTCTAAAGCGACAAGAGATCCCAGGGTCTCGATGGCAAGAAGGCAGAAACCCGTTATCAGGCGGATATGGCGCATGTGGTCTCCTATATTCGATATCGATCAAAACCTGAGCCGGCTAGAACCACCGACCACGCTGTTGCCTCTTCGAAGCGCTGATAGCTGCGGATCTTCCTTGGTTTAGCGAAGTGCAGACCTGGCCTGTGTGATGGGCCTGCCTTGAATGAGCCTTGGTATGACTTCCATCGCTCGTGAATCGTGGCTGTCGTTCAATGCCTATTAAGGAGCGTGCCAAAAGTACTCCCAGCACTCGTGCCTCGTCAAAGATTCTTTATAACGAGGTTCTCTATAGATATAGATAGAGGCGTTGGAGGCTTGAATGGAACGAAGTGTTCCCCGGTTCACGTCAGCATCGATGAGAGCTCGAAATGCCAGCTCATCAGTGCGGGTCCTGCTCCTTGCAGTTGCGCTCGCCTCTGACTGCACCCTCGTGGCTGCCCAGGGTACCTCCTCACAGATCACCGGCCGCGTGGTGGATACCTCCGGCGCGACGATCCTTGGGGGCAAAATTACGGTCACGAACCAGGACACCCAGGTCGCGGCCGCGACACAGAGCAACTCGGAGGGGCTCTATACCGTTCCCCAGCTCGCGCCCGGACGATACAAAATCACGATCTCCAAAGAGGGATTCGCCAGCGCTGTGCGCTCCGATCTAACGCTTGTGGTCGATCAAACGGCGCAGCTGAACTTCACCTTGGTGGCGGGCTCAGTCAGTGAGGTGGTGCAGGTTACTGGTGACCCGCCGCTGCTCGCGACCTCCGATCCCACCTCCGGCGAAGTGATCGGCGAGCAGCAGATAGCAAGTCTGCCACTGAATGGCCGCAGCCCTTATCGCCTCGTTCTGCTGACACCAGGTATTCACTCCGTACCCAGTACGAACGGGCAGTTCGGGGATATCCCGGTAAACACCACGGACGACACACTGATATCAATCAACGGTGGCCCCGCCTCTGCCAATGAGGTCCTGATCGACGGCATTCCGACGACCTCCGGTTTCATCAATCAGCTGACGACTATTCCGTCAGTCGATGCGACCCAGGAGTTCGACGTACAAAGCGGTCCGCTCAAAGCCGCATCGGGACGCAGCGGCGGGGGCGTAATCAACGTGTACACCAAGTCCGGAACGAACACGCTGCACGGAGTGATTTACGAGTTCCTGCGCAACAGCGCGTTCGACTCTAACGAGTACTTCAACAAGCGGTCGGGGCGATCCATTCCGCCCTTCAAGCAGAACCAATTCGGCTTAGCTGTAGGAGGCCCGGTGTTCCTGCCGAGGCTCTATGACGGACGCGATAAGAACTTCTTCTTCGTGGACTACCAAGGAACGCGCTGGCGGCAGGGGCAGATCTACCGCAGCACCTTGCCGACTGCGGCGCAACGGGCAGGCAATTTTTCTCAGACCTTCGACACGCAGGGTCGGCTGATTCAGATCTACAACCCGTTCAGCACGCGCACCAATCCCAATAACCCGGCGCAGAAGATCCGCGATCCCTTTCCCGGCAACATGATTCCTACGAAACTGCTGAACCCAGTAGCGCTGAAAGCTCTCAGCTTTGTTCCCCAGCCCAATACGGCCGGCGATCCCCTCACCAATACGAACAATTACATCAGCAATGCGAACCGCATGATCGATGAAGCGGAGTTGGGCATCAAGCTCGACCAAAGCATCAATAGCAAACAGAGGCTCTTCGAACGCTTCAGCTTCAACCGGAACACGCTCGGCCAGCCCGACACCTGGGGCAACGACGCCACGCCGGATACCGGCGCACTTGGTAACCTACGCCTGAACAACACCAGTGCTGGCCTCAGCAGTATCACCACCCTGAACGCTTCGACCGTGCTGACGACGAGTTTATGGGTTTGCCCGCTTCTACTGGGCACGGCCCACGCGCAGCTTTGGGTTCGACCAAAGCCAGCTGGGGTTTCCTTCCTCCTTTGTCAGCCAGCACGCGTATCCGCTCTTCCCATCCTTCAACATCGCTGGTTTCTCGAATATCGGTGGTGGAGGCGCACTTCTGTTCACAGGGCAGAACACGCACAGTCTGCTGGCTTCAGTGGTGAAGAGTGCAGGACGTCACACGCTTAGCTTCGGTGTGGACATGCGGCTGCAGCTATTCAACCAGGTGCAGGGTGGCGATGCGAACGGCACTTACAGCTTCGCGCAGACTATGACCGCAGGCCCGAACCCAAACTCGTTTGCCACCTTCGCGGGCAGCGGCCTCGCAAGCTTCCTGCTAGGCACACCGACATCCGGTCAGGTCGGCCTTCCTGCGGGCTTTTCTCTCCGCGGGTTCTACTACGCCGGCTACGTTCAAGACGACTTTTACATCCTCCCGAAGCTTACCTTGAGCTATGGCTTCCGGTATGAAGCGACGTCGCCTATGGATGAGCGGCGCAATCAGCTCAACTACTTCGATCCCACGCTCCCCAGCCCGGCACGCAATGCGCAGTTTCCAAACCTTTCTGGTGGATTGGTTTTCGCATCAGCCGACGACCGCACGGTTTACAACTGGACTCGAAACGCCTTCCAGCCAAGGTTCGGCTTCTCCTATAACCCCTTCCCCCACACGGTCGTGCGCGGCGGCATGGGGCAAATGTATATGCCGCTGAGTCTCAATCCTGCAGGCGATGGGATCGGCCTGACGCCAAACGCCGGCTTCAGCTCCGAAACGCCGATGCTTGCCACGCTTGGAGGCGACGGTGTCACCCCGTTCAGTACGCTCACTAACCCTTTTCCCGGCACGTTCGTGCAACGCACGGGCAGCAGCCTTGGGGCGTCCACCTTCCTTGGACAAACGCTGAACGCTTGGCGCAATAGCCCATTTCAGCCTAACGTATGGCAGTGGAACTTTGGGCTGCAGCACCAGATCGGCGGCTTTCTTCTTGATGCACTTTACGAGGCAGCAAGGGAAGCCACCTGACCCGCACGGTACCCATCAATGCTTTGCCGGATGCGCAGTTCGCGCTCGGGAGCGCCCTGCAGCAACAGGTCGCGAATCCCTTCTACGGCGTCATTACAGCAGGCGCGCTCTCGCAGCCGACCGTGGCTCGCCGTCAGCTGCTTCTGCCATTTCCGCAGTACACCGGCGTGAACATTCTGGACGACACATCTGGCAGCTCGATCTACCATGCCATGGCCGTGAAGATTAAGAAGGACTTCGCCCACGGTGCGACGTTCCTGGTGAGCTACACGTTGAGCAAAGAGATAGCCGACGTCCTGAACTCGCTGACCACCTATAACAATGGCAGCAACTCCGGTTTGAACACCTCCATCCAGAACCCCAATAACCTGCGTGCAGAGCGTTCGGTTTCAGAACTAGATATTCCGCAGGCACTTTCGATCAACTATGTCGCGCAAATGCCGATCGGCAAGGGGCGGAAATTTTTCTCCGGGGCGCCAACCTTGGTCGACGCACTGATTGGCGGCTGGCAGTCCAATGCTATCTTCCAGCATCGCAGCGGCTACCCTCTGGTGATGAGTGCGGTCATCGTCGGCGGAGGCAACCGGCCCAACAAGGCCTGCGATGGCAAGATCTCCGACTCCCGGTCGCACCCGCAACAGATCGCGCAGTGGTTCAACACCTCCTGTTTTACGGTTCCGCCGGCCTTTACCTTCGGCAACGACTCGCGCACGGAGCCCAGCCTGCGTGGACCGCAGCTCACGCAGCTCGACTTTGGCTTGGAGAAGGGTTGGCACATCCATGAGATCAGTCCGCTCTTCCGCGCCGAAGCGTTCAATATTCTCAACAACACACATTTCTTTCAGCCCAACACCACCGCTGGCTCGTTGAACTTCGGCCAGATCACAAGTACCACGGGCACACCGCGCGTGATCCAGTTTGCCGTCAAGATCAATTTCTAAAACGACACCGGGCCCCGATCATGGATCTTTGACCAACTGATCGAAGCTGGGCGGCCATTTGTGTGTGATAAAGTAGCGCCGCCGATGGCCATAGAGCACCAAGAGGATATCGTTCGATGAACCGACGCAAGTTCATTCAAAATCGGCAGCTATCGCTGGGCAGGCAGCTGCTTCCGCAGCGATCTTTCCGCAGGGAAATCAGGGGCCAGCAGCTGCTCAGGCACCGGCGCGCAAATCGAACATCATTCTCTATCTGTCCGATCAGTTCCGCTGGGACTTCGTCGGGTCCAACGGGCTCAACAGTTCCACGCGCACCCCGAACCTGGACGCAATGGCGCGCCGCGGCACGAACTTCACGAATGCCGTGACGAACCAGCCGGTCTGCGCTCCTGCGCGTTCGGTGCTGATGACCAGCCGCTATGCCACCGAACCGGCGTTTGGCGCAACGAAGCACACATGAACTTCTCCCTGCCGACCCTGGCAGGCGAACTGCGCAGGGCTGGCTACACATCAAACCTGCTCGGAAAGTGGCATCTCGCTCCCAACGATGTGCCGGCGGGAAAAGGATTTGGGTATGTGCCGCCGGAGTTTCGCGGCGGCTTCCTGGATCTGTGGGAAGGCTCGAACCTGCTTGAGTTTACCTCGCATCCTTACGAAGGCACGCTGTGGGATCGCGACAGCAACGAGATCACCTACAAAGACCGGTACCGCGTGGACTTCCTCACCGATCGCGCCGAGCGCTTCCTGCGACAGAAGCACGATAAGCCGTTCTTGCTGTTTGTCTCGCAGTTGGAACCGCATCAGCAGAACGACATGAAGCGCATGGTCGGTCCCAAGGGCTCTGCAGAGCGCTTCATCAACGCTCATGTGCCGCCGGACTTGCGAGCCCTGCCTGGCGACTGGCATCAGCAGCTTCCGGACTACTACGGCGCCTGCGAAAGCATTGATGCTTCCGTAGGCAGGATTCGCAAGACACTGGAAGAGGAAGGCCTCGCCGACGACACGATCTTTGTCTTCTTCAGTGATCACGGCTGCCACTTCATGACGCGCAACGAAGAGTACAAGCGTTCCACGCACAACAGCTCGCTACGCATTCCAATGATCATTGAAGGGCCTGGTTTCAGTGGCCCAAGACAGATCTCCGAGATCACCGGCATTATTAGCATCGCACCCACGCTGCTTGCCGCCGCGGGTGTTGAAGCGCCCGCTTCGTTCAAGGGCCGCAGTGTTCTGCCGCTGCTGAACAGCCCAGCGGCACAGACGAAGTGGCGCAACTCGGAGCTGATCCAGATCAGCGAATCGATGACAGGACGCACGCTCCGCACACCCGACTGGACCTACTGCGTCGCAGACATCACCGGCGGCATAGAACCTGCCAGCCCTTCGTATCAGGAGTACCAACTCTACGATTAGCGTAGCGATCCACACGAGCTGGTCAACCTCGCCGGACGCAAAGAATACCGTGAGCAGGCAGCCCTGCTCCGAGGCGAGTTGCTCACCTTATTGCAAGCTGCGGGAGAAGGCTCCCCCACGATTAAGCCTGCGCCCCTGTATCCGTGAGGGGCTTGACAAGCGGGTCATGTTTCGACGCGCGTTTCTTAAGCACCCGGATATGAGGAGTAGCTTCCAAGCGCCTTCTCGTAGGGGAAGGGATCGCCCGCCGCGTTGCTCCAGGCAATCAGCGCCGCATCGAGCTTCTCGACCAAGGCTTTGTGGGCCGCGTCTCTCACCAGGTTCTTCATCTGGTAAGGGTCGGCCAGATTATCGTAGAGGCACCAGCGTCCGTCCAGTTGCACCGCGTAGGTGTGCGTTTTTGTACGAACGCCACGATAGGTCTGTACGTCGATCTCCTGTCGCGTCGGCGGTCCCTGGTCGTTCATCAGGAAGACCATCTCCGTCTCCTGAAACTTGCCTTCGCCGCGCATCAGGCTGGAGAAGTCGCGACCACTGCAGTGCCTGGGGACGGGGATCCCGGCGAGGCCACACAGGGTGGGATAAATGTCCACGGAGGCAAAGAGCGCGTCCGAGCTGTGGCCGTGGCCCTTGCGTTCGGGCAAGCGTACGAGGAAGGGCACGCGGCACGATTCCTCGTGCGGCATCTGCTTGGCCATGTGGCCGTGCGACCCCATCATGTCGCCGTGGTCGGAGGTGTAGACCACTATGGTGTTGTCGGTCACACCGTTGTCGTCCAGTGTCTTCAGCAGCCGTGCGAACTCCTTATCGATCGCTGAGATGCCGCCGTAGTAGCCCTGCTGTGCCTGGAGCAGCGTTTCCATGGAAGCGAGCTGCGGATAGGGATTCGCGATTTTATCCGCCGGCGTCGGCAAGCGGACGTTGGGCCTAAGCTTCAGCGAGGCTTTGTCGTAAAGCTCCATGTCCTCGGGCGGAGGATTATAAGGCGGATGAGGCGGGTTCCAGCTGACCACGAGAAACCATGGTTTCTCAGCACCCTTCTGCTTATTGAGAAACTCGACGGCCTGGTCGGTCATGCGGGTGGGCTGGTAGCCCGGCATCACGATCGGCTCGCCGGTTTCGGCATTGAACGTGGTGCCGTCGTAGTGTTTGTTCGTGTTGGCCCAGGCGTGCCAGTCTTCGAAGCCGAAGCGATACGGACCTTTGGGGACGAACTTATTTTCGCCGTCGTACAAGTGCCATTTCCCGACGTAACCGGTGTGATAGCCGGCCTTCTGAAAGGCCTCGCCAAGGCCGGGCATGGTAGGCTCGAGTGTCTGGCCATTTTGCGTGATCTTCGACTGATAGGAGTAAAGACCGCTCAGCAAGATAGCACGGTGGGGTACGCAGAGCGGGTAATTCGAAATGCATGCATCCATCGAGACGTTGTCGTGGCGAAAGCGGTCGAGCGTGGGCGCAAGTATCTTATTGGGGTCGCTGCCGGGTAGCGACTGGGCTCGATGCTGATCACTGAAAACATACAGCACGTTTGGCCGCTTGGCGGAAGACTTGGCAGGTGTTTTCGCGAAAAGCGGCAGGGCTGCGACTGTGGAGACGGCAGCACCACGTTTAACAAATTCACGACGGTTCATAAGTAGATGTCCTCCACGCGCTTGCGGCTTCACGTCTAAGTTATGTGACGTGCCGGAACTGGTTCTTGAAGTTGGTTGTCCCAGGGCACCTGTCGAATCTGGATGCTGAACGGGTTCCCGCCTTCTGCGCTGCGGCGGGCGAATCGCCGATGCTGAGTCGCCCCCTCCAGTTTATTGGGCAAGCAGGGCCCATTCCTGTCCGGGGGCGCCCGCTCGCTTGCCCCCGTTGACCCGGGACTCCTGCTCATTGTCGTCGGCCTGAAGCAGCAGCCCGGAAGCCGCGTTCTCGATAACAAAATAGCTGACCTCCTGTGCTGGCACAAGCCGCCAGTTTTGCCCGGAGTCGCCGTTGCAAGGCTTCTGCAAGATCAGACCAGCCGTACCACCGCTCTGCGCAGGTTTGCCGCCGCTTCGCGAGCTCTCCAGGCACAGGCCGCTGAGCGCGCGGAAAGCGCAAATAAACCCTCCCCCGTGTCCCTCAGCTTCCAAAGCTGCCGCAAGTCCCTTGTGTCGGGATAAGAAGCTGCGGGTGCGCGCTGGACGACAGACCCGGTGTTCTCCGAAGCTGAACCGCGCGTCCCCGCGCACGAACTGTCGAGGTAGAGATGGCTGTTCCGATTGCGAAAGCTATACGCCTGCCCGGAGCTCGTACTATCGCGTGGCACACCCGGAGACACATGGAAGTGGGTGTACGCGGCACGAGTATTCTGCACCACCACACCCGCTTCCCCGTTGCTGTCATGCGCCTGGCCTGCACGCAGGTCCAGTTCAGGGCTGTGAATGCGCTGGCACTCACCGCTCAACACCTTGCCGTTGAGAATCACCGTGAAGCTGCCGTGACTCACCTCGACGGCAAGCGCGTTCGTCGCGCTCTTCTCAAAGCCGGACGGCAGCGAGCAGTTCTTCCAGGGTATGAGCGCACCGTTGGATTTGCCTCCCGTGGTTATGCATCCCGCGGCTCCGCAGGAGGTCACATCGATCATAGCCGCCAACCAATTGTTCTTGTCCACATACGCGGCATATACACCAAATTTCTGATGCGGGTCGCCGGTGCCGCTCTCAAGCCAGCGAACATCCGTGTAGACCACATAGTCCAGCCAGTTCGGGTTCGCATGGAAGAACTGCCGGTCAAACACGTTTGCTTCAAGACCTCTCATTCGTGATGGAAGAACCATCCGCGATCGTCCATGCGCCCCTGGGCTGGCCCGAAGCTGTATCGCCTTCGGCGGCATCGCCAAACGCTGCGCCCCAGGGCGCAAAGGCCTTCGAAGCACCGTCGGTTGAGGGCTGCGCGAGCGGGACGGATGCTCCCGTGCCGTCCTCGTTTGCGATGTCTACGGGATAGCCCAGCACCAGATCTCCGTCCTCGGACCACTCGGCCTTCTGCGTGCGTATCGACCGCTGCGGCCAAGTGTGTCGCTTCGCATCGCGCGGACAGGTCGCGTTGCAATCGGTGCCATGATAGACGTTCCATACCTCGGTGTGATCCGGCGAGGGCACGAGCACGGTACTGGCTGTGCCATAGGCGACATGGTGCCCGTCGAACACATGCCCTTCTTTGATCCAGGCCGCGGGATTCGTCATAGAGCTGCTGCCATCCGCTTGCGGCGACAGGTGGTCATTTACCAGCACGCCCACTGTGTATTGGTCGGGGTTTCCGCTGAAGCTGCCAGAGTAGAAGATATAGTCGCTCCGCCCGCGCGTGATGCCGAACGGGCCTTCCTGCGTGGGAAAGCCGCGTCGTTCCCACACCTGCGTGGGCAGCGAGAGCTCCACGACCTTCCTGCCTGTGCGAGGATCCGCTTTCAGGTGGAGCGGATCGCTCATCGGCGCAAGGCAGATGGATTGCCAGTTCCCCGGCGGTCTGCCGGAGTTGTCCTGCCGGCAGGAGTAAACAAGATAGAAGACATTATCTGCTGCCTTGAACACGTTTGGGTCGATGGCCCAATTGCTCTTCCAATCCGTTTCGAGAGCACCATGGGGAGCGCCGGTGTCCGCTTCGACCCAGGGACCCAGGGGCTTGCTGTTGTCGCTCGCCTGCAGCGCAAAAAGCGTGTGGCCGTTGTGACCGTCGGGGTCTGCGGCGTAATAGATGTACCAGCGGTGGTCGAGGTATACGATCTCCGGCGCCCATATCTCCTTGGCATTCGGGCCTTCAGTCGGTGCAGCCCACACGGCTTTGGCAGGAGCGTCAGCCAGAGCCGGAAGGTTTGGCGCGGACCGGATACAGATGGCCGGAGTGTGGCCGTCGCGCGAGCAGCCCGACCGGACGGAGTAGTACACGCCATCTATGAGGGCAATCGACGGGTCGGCTGCCGGGCGGGACAGAATGGGGTTCGAAAATGACTGGGCCGGAGACGACCCGGTGATCCTGCAAAGCAGAAGCGCGGCCGAGCACACAATGTGCGATCCAATCATTTTGCTCCTCCACACATGTGAACGCAGGGAGATACGGAGCTACCCAGCCGCACCATGCGCATTTGCTGACCAGCACATCTGACGCAATCTAATTATCTATAGTCTATAATTCTTCCTGAGACAAGTCTGCTCACTGCGGAGTGGGAAGACTTTCCTCCGATCTCACAACTCGTCGAAGTTCACCCGCAGTGGGGAGCAACATGGCGAGAGAAATCCTCCGGAAATCTCTCTGTTGCATCCCCCTGAACCGGGCAGCCAGTCCCGGGTTGGATAGCCGCTCCAACGCTCGGGCAATTCAAAGTCAACGGCTCGGCAGATGACGCCGCAAGTCCGCTGGGTGTTGCACTACCAGCTCAGACTTCTGACTCGTAAGGGGGTGAGCGTACCGCCCGACGAAGAATGGCGGTACCCGAGGGATCAAGGTGCACTGGCCCGTTCATCACCTTTTTGGAAAATGCGCTTGACAGGGAAACCACCGGACACATATGTTTTGTGACGCGCTATAGAGAATAAATAGTTCACCCGCGACGGCAAAGTGAGCGTTTCCCATGATTAAAGCGTCGAAGACCACTCCCGCTGCTCCTCCGAGCCAACACAGCTTTCGCGTTGAGCTGTCCTTCCTTATCGCCCTTCTGGTGCTCGTGGCCAGCCTTTCCGCGCGCGCGCAGGTGCTTACGGGCGAGATCGATGGCAACGTTCGCGACACCACGGGCGCCTCGATCCCGAACGCGGAAAGTGACTGTCACCGATACCGACCAGAACCTGGTGGTCCGAACGCTCCAGACCAACTCCAAGGGGCAGTTCACAGCTCCCCTGCTCACCGTGGGCACTTACAAGGTGACCGTCGCGGCGCCGGGCTTCAAGGTGGAAACAGTGACTGGGTTGGACGTGCATGTCGGTCAGCCCACAACGGTGCCCGCTGTGCTCTCGCCGGGTGCGGTCACCGAAGAGGTGAGCGTCACAGCTTCCGATGTGGCGCCGCAGCTGGAGTCGTCCGCTGCCGGCACGCTGATCGATTCTGAGCAGGCTACGGAGCTGCCCCCTAAGCAGCCGCAACTTCCTTCAGCTGCTCACGATCCAACCGGGAATTAGCACCGGTCCCATCCCGGAACGCAACGAGCGAGGCAACATCCGGGCCAGCGGCGCGGTGAACACGCAAAACTTCTCGGTGAATGGAAACTCCCAGAACGGAAACGGCTTCTTCCTCGATGGCGCCGACACGCTGAAGCGTGCCGGTCAGGCGCCTGTCACCTTTCCCAGTATTGACTTCATCCAGGAGATCAACCTGCAGCGCTCCAGCTATGGCGCTGAGTTTGGCGGTCCCGGGGCATCAGTGACCAGCGTCCAGACCAAGTCGGGAAGATCAGATTTTCACGGCGGCTTGTTCTACTTCTTTCGTAGCCAGGTGTTAAACGCAAACTCCTACTTCAACAAACTGGGCGGGCTGGACCGCGGCGGCGAGCGCTACAACAACTACGGCTATTACATCGGTGGCCCGGTCTGGATCCCGCACTTCACCAACCGGCGTACCACCAAGACCTTCTTCTTCTTTGGGCAGGAGTACCTGCGCAGCGAGCAGGCGATCCTGCAAAACATCAGCAACATCCCGACCGCGGCTCAACGAGCCGGCGTCTTCGACACGCCGGTCTGCACGGCCTACAACGCCGCCGGCAACTGCACCCCCGCGGGCTCCACGACTCGGATCACGAACACGGATCCCACGGCTCGGCAATATCTGCAGGACGTGATCAACTTCGTCCCGCTACCGAATAACCCGCTCGATCCCCAGGGCCTGATCTACAACTCGCCCGGAACCAACAACGAGACGCAAACCATCATACGTATCGACCACCAGTTCAACAGCAAGTTGAGCGTGTTCTTCCGCCACCTGGACGACCCGTTCAACCTGGTGGTCCCAAACGGTTTCCAGCAGACTTCGATGATTCCGGGCGTAGCAACCACCCGCATGACGAACGGTTCAACCAACTGGCTGGGCCATTTTACTTGGGTGCTCGGGGTCAAGCACGTACTTGAGGGCGGCTACTCCAGCCGACAAAACTGGGTCACGGCGCAGAGCATCGGTCTGCTGAGTTCCTCACGAGCGACTGACATCAAGGTGAGCCTGCCGTTCCCGAATGCGCTGGACCATGTTCCGCAGCTGCGCATCGGCGCTTCCAACTACAACGTAAGTGGACCCTATGACGAGCGCAGCCCCACGCAGCAGATCTTCGTCAACAACACAAACGCGCTCGGCCGTCACACGCTGAAGCTGGGCTTCAATGTCGAGCTCTCACGCAGCGGCAGCACTCAGGGCGCGGCCAACGCCGGCAGCTTTACTTTCACGCCCACGCGGGTTCCAACAGGCAGCGGCACCACGCAGTTCGCCCGGGCTTTCAGCCAGTTTCTCCAGGGCAAGGTCTCAAACTACACGCAGGCCAACAAGGATGTCGCCAGCTCCAGCCACTTGAATATCTATGAGGGCTACGTACAGGACGACTACCACGTCTCGCCGCGACTCACGCTGCTCGCAGGCATCCGCTACACCTACTTTGCGACCGCCTCCAACGGCACACTCCCCGGTCATGCGTTCCTGCCGGTGCTGAACTTCTATCCGACCGCCTTCGATCCGGCCAAGGCGCCCACGCTCGACAGCAACGGCCTGATCTGCACCACCGCGCCCTGCGCAGGCGGCGGGGTTCCCAATTCTCGATACGACTCGCTCAACGGCATTATCATCGGAGGGCGGAACTCACCCTTTGGCAATGCTGTAGCGCATGGGCAGCTCGACAACATTGCACCGCGCTTTGGCTTCACCCTGGACGTATTCGGCAACGGCACCACCGCGATTCGCGGCGGCTACGGCCTGTACTACTTCTCTCAGATCGGCAACCCCTCGAAGTTTGCCACCAATCAGGATCCGCCGAACGTCGCCACCACGACTATCTCGAACACTTCTTTCGCCAACCCTGGCAATGGCGTTCCGTCCTACTCAAACTCGCCGAATCCCTTGCAGGCCTACGTGACCGCAGGCCACAGTCCGTATTCTGAGCAGTACAGCTTTGATGTGCAGCAGCAGTTGCGTCCAGGCATGGTGCTCGATATCGGATACTACGGAAACCATGGCGTGCACCTGTTCTCTACCATCGACCTGAACCAGCCGCTTGCCGGTGCCTACATCACGGGTACAAAGATTGCTCCGGGCGGCGTTAACGGCGGCAACACTCCCGTTCTGAACCGCGTTCGGCCGTACCAGGGCTATAGCAACATCAATTTCAGCTCGACCCAGTTCTTTTCCAAGTACAGCGGCCTGCAGACCTCGCTCCGGCAGCGATATAAGAATGGCTTGCAGATGACGGTGAACTACACCTGGGCCAAAGCGCTCACCAACAACCGCACCCCGCAGGACAATCAAAATCTTGCCGTTGAGTACGGCGCCCCGGGCAACTTCCGAAGGCACGTCTTCAACGCCAATTTCGTCTACCCCCTACCCTTCTTTCGTCGTCAGCTCACACTCATTGGCAAAATAGCCGGCGGCTTCCAATCAGCGGCATCGTGACCTATGGCTCCGGGCAGTACGACACCACGACGATCGGTGCAAGCGATCCAGGCGGGCTGGGGCTACTCGTCGGCCCTGCTACAGCGCGTCCAGACCAGGTCGCTGACCCAAACACGAACGCGCGGCACAGCTTCGGACAGTGGTTCAATACAGCCGCTTTCACTCCGGTGCCGACGGGCCAGTACCGCTCCGGCAACGCAGGCGTTGCGAACATCCTGGACCCGGGATACGGCGTCTGGAACATCACATTAGAGAAGAACATAAGATTTGCGGAGAGGACGAACTTTCAGCTGCGCGGAGGCTTACAACCTTTTCAACCACACGAACTTCGACAACGTGAACACCGTACTCGGCGGCACCAACTTCGGCCAGATTGCCTCTACCGGGGATCCTCGCTCCATGCAGCTGGGCGCCAAGTTCACCTTCTAAGCGTTGCCGCACCGAACCTGATCGTAAGGAACTTGCATGCATGTCGCTCCCGCAACTGGGTCTAGCAGACTTACGACCACGGCCCGCCTGAACCGGACCGTCGTCGAGAGCACGATCACCGCCGCACTCGGTGGTCTGCTCTTCGGCTTCGATACGGCGGTCATCGCCGGGATTACCGGCGCGCTCACTAACAAGTACCACCTCACCGCCACCTCGTTGGGCTTTACCGTGGCGATTGCGCTGTGGGGCACCATCGCCGGTGCGGCCTGCGGCGGGTGGGCCGGGGACCGCTTCGGCCGGCGCGACAGCCTGCGTGCGCTCGCGGTGCTCTTTATGGCATCATCGCTCGGCTGCGCGTTCGCGTGGGACTGGTACTCGTTTATCGTGTTCCGCTTTATCGCAGGTGTGGCCATCGGCGCTTCGTCAGTGCTCGGCCCGATGTACATCGCGGAGATCGCGCCGGCGCAGTTTCGTGGACGCATGGTGGGCGCGTTTCAGCTCAATATTGTCTTTGGCATCCTGGTGGCCTACTTCTCCAACTACGTCATCGGCACTTTCAATCTCGGGCCCACGGAGTGGCGCTGGAAGCTGGGCGTTTCGGCCATTCCTGCACTGTTTTTCTTGCTCATGCTGTTCCGCATCCCGCGCAGCCCACGCTGGCTGATGGAAAAGGGACGCACGCATGAGTCTCGCCAGGTGCTGGACATCGTGGCCGGTGCCGCTGCCGCCGCGGAGTTTGCTGACATTGAAGAGGTCGCTGGCCAGCGACCGCAACGCCGGCAGCCAGCCGCTCTTCTCGCGTCGCTATCGGATCCCCGTCATGCTGGCGATCACGCTCGCGCTCTTCAACCAGTTCTCGGGTATTAACCCGATTCTCTATTACCTCAACGACATCTTCGCCAAGGCCGGCTTCAACAAGGTCTCGGGTGATCTGCAGGCCGTCGCGATCGGCGCCACCAATCTGATCTTCACCCTAGTGGCGATGTCGATCATCGATAAGGTGGGCCGTAAAAAGTTATTAATCGTGGGCTCGGTCGGCACCTTCCTTTGCTTGTCGACCATCAGCCTGCTCTTCTATACGGGTAAACACCAGAACCTGTTGATCTGGCCGCTGGTCGGTTTTGTGGCGTTCTTTGCGGTATCGCAGGGCTCGGTGATCTGGGTCTACATCAGCGAAATCTTCCCGAACTCGGTGCGCGGCAAGGGCCAGAGCCTTGGCAGCTTTACGCACTGGCTCACGTGCGCTTCACTTGCGAACTTCTTCCCCATCGTCGCGCAGCATTCGGCCGCGGGTCCGTTCATCTTTTTCGCCAGCATGATGGTGCTGCAGTTTTTTGTCGTGATCCGGTTCTTTCCGGAGACCAAAGGCTTCACGCTGGAAGAGCTTCAGCAGCAACTTGAAACAAAATAGACGGCCAGCAGCCGTTCGCAGAAAAGAGGAGCAGGATGGAGCGCAGGCAATTTCTCAAGAGTTCGGCTATGGCGGGCGCGGTCCTTGCCTTTTCAGGCCAGCGCGTGTGGGCCAAGTCGGCCGACTCGCACATCGAGATCTTTGTAGACGAGCCGGAAGCCACCATCGCGCGTGAGATTTATGGCCACTTCACCGAGCACATCGGAGGCGTGATCTACGACGGCGTCTGGGTCGGCGAGAACTCCAAGATCCCCAACGTGCACGGCATCCGCAAGGAACTGATCGAGCGCATGAATCAGATCAAGGTGCCCGTCCTGCGCTGGCCTGGCGGCTGCTTCGCGGACAGCTACGACTGGAAAGACGGCATCGGACCTGAGGCAAAGCGGCCGCGGCGCACCAACTTCTGGGAGGTGGACCCGGATGCCGATCGCCTGCACGAAAAGGGTGAGCAGATCTTTGAGCCGAACTCCTTTGGCACCGACGAGTTCATGCGCTTCTGCAAACTCACGAACGCGGAACCCTATCTCGCCGCCAACCTGCGGAGTCTTCCGGCGCTCGACTTCGACCACTGGATGGAGTACTGCAACTCGCCCGCCGGCAGCACGACGTTGGCGGACATGCGTAAAGCAAACGGCTCCGCTGAACCTTACAAGGTGAAGTACTGGGGCGTGGGCAATGAGAGCTGGGGCTGCGGCGGCAACTTCGCGCCCGAAGAGTATGCGTCGGAGTTTCGCCGTTATACGAACTGGATTCCCAAGTACGGCGTTGAGCTGAGCCTGATCGGCGCGGGGCCGAACTCCAACGATCGCGACTGGACCCACAAGTTCTTCGAAGAGATCTTTACCAGCGCGCATCCATATCGCAATCCGGAGTTCGACGGCTGGTCGGTGCATCACTACGCGTCCAACCTGAGCCGCGGCAAGATCACGAACAACTTCCATGAGGCCCATGGGCAAGCACTGAACTTTGATGCGACTGACTGGTACGAGCTGATGCGCGAGACCGCGCGTGTCGAGCAGATCATGAACGACCAGTGGGCGGTCATGGGGCAGTTCGATTCGCGTCATCATGTCAAGCTAGTCGTCGATGAGTACGGCCCGTGGTACCACGAGGGCACGGAGGTCGATCCGACCCATCTCTTCGGCCAGCAGATTACCGTCCGCGACGCACTGGCGACGGCCATGTCGCTCGACATCTTCAACCGGCACGCGGACAAGGTGAGCGTGGCTACCTGTGCGCAGCTGGTGAACAACCTCAATGCGCTCTTCCTCTGCCACGAGGACAAGTTTTTTGCGACGCCGAACTTCTATGTCTTCGAGATGTACGCGGCGCACCAGGGAGCGCAGTCGCTGCGCATAGAGTTTGCCGCGCCGGACATTCATTACCAGCGTGACGGCAAGGACGCGTCGTTCTGGGGCATGAACGGCTCGGCATCGCGCAAAGGCAATACGGTCACACTGACGATGATCAATCCCTCGCTGACCGGGCCTTCCGAGACGCAGATCGCGCTGCGCGGCACCAGTGCAACCCGCGCGACGGGAACCGTGCTCGCCTCCAGCGACATGCACGCGCACAATACCTTTGAGCAGCCCAACTTCGTCAAATCAGCGGCGCTGCCAGTGACCGCGTCCGGCGATACGCTGACCGTGACGATTCCACCGGCGTCGGTTAACAAGCTAGAAATCACTCTGGGGTAGCTCAACACTGAGCTTCCGCTTATCCGGGCAGGATGGCCAAGAAAGATAGGGGACGGAGATGGATCGAAGGAGTTTCGTAAAGACCGGGGCGGCAGCGACCGTTGCGGCCGGGACAAAGATCAAGGCGCAGCGAAAAACCAAGCGCAAGAAGCCGAACATCCTGTTCGTCTTTGGCGACCAGCACCGTTCGCAGTCACTTCCGGGCGAGCCGTTCGATCAGACCATCGCGCCGAACTTCGAGAAGTTCCACCGCGCGAACTTCTCGATGGATACCTGCGTCTCGAACTACCCGCTCTGCACGCCTTGGCGCGGCATTTTTGTGAGCGGGCGATGGCCGCAGCAGACGGGACTGATCTATAACAACGTGCCGCTCAAGCCGGAGGATGGCACGCTGGGCCACACCTTTGCAGACAACGGCTACTACACGGGCTATATCGGCAAGTGGCATCTGGCCGGGCATGGGGAAGATCCCGGGTTTATCCCCAAGGGCCCGCGGCGCATGGGCTTCGAGTACTGGCAGGCCTGGGATCGCACCAATGAGCACTACCATGCGCCCACATACGACCAGAACACCGGCCAGAAGATTGTGCCGGAAGGCTGGCAGCCCACCAATATGACGGATGAGGCCGTATCGTTTCTCAAGCAGCAGACCAAGGAGCGGCCCTGGTTTCTGGCGCTCTCGTGGAACCCGCCGCACCCCCCTTACAATCCGCCGGCAGAGGACCAGGCGTCCTACGCGGGCAAGCTGAAGTTTCGCCCCAACGTGAGGCTGCGTCCGGGGCTCAAGGTTCCAAACGAGCAGCGTTTCCTGCAGAGCGAGGAGATGCTGCATCAGGCGATGGCTGGCTCCTACGGCGGCATCACCGGCATCGACAAGGAGTTCGGCCGGCTGCTGCAAACGCTTGATGAGGTCGGCCAGGCGGAAGATACCATCGTGATCTACAGTTCGGATCACGGCGACATGATGGGCTCGCAAGGCCGCCTTGCCAAGCAGGTGCCCTTCGAGGAGTCCTGCCGCGTGCCCTTCTTGATTCGCTATCCCGGCGTCACCCCCGCGGGCGGGCGCAACGAGGTGCTCTTCCAGGCGGTGGATATCTACCCGACGCTGTGCGGTCTGGCTGGCATTCCGGTGCCAGCGACTTGCGTGGGCCGCGATCTTTCGGGGGTCATGCGCGGCGGGAAGACGCCGGACATCGAGTACGCCTTCCTTATGAACCAGGTGGACGGCGGACCCGACGCACCCGAGCACGGCCCCGCCGGCGGGAATGGGCACGGCGGCACCTTGCGCTTTATCAATCAGCCCAGCTATCGCGGCGTCCGAACCAGGACCCACACCTATGCCGTTACCGAGACCGGCCGATGGCTCCTGTATGACAATGTCGCCGATCCCTACCAGATGAAGAACCTGGTCAGCGACCCCGTGCAGAAACCGCTCATGGAGAAGCTCGACGCAGAGATTCTCCGGTGGCTCAAAAGCCTCAGTGACCCGTTTCCCTACGCCGAAAACACGAAGCGCATCTCGGACTTTCCCAGCTCCTGACCAGTACTCCGGGCGCATGAGGTCAGCTGAAAGCTCGGCGAAGGAGCCAAGCCATGACAACGAAGACCACCCGACGCGAGTTCCTGCAATCCAGTACGGCCGCGGCTGCAGCCCTGGCCTTGCCCGCTGCAGGTCTCGCGCAGTCCGACTCCGCGAAGCAGTCAGACCGGCCCAACATCCTCTTCATCCTTGCCGACGATATGGGCTTCTCCGATATCGGCCCCTACGGTTCGGAGATCGCCACACCCAACCTCGATACCCTCGCCAAGGGCGGCCTGAAGTTCACGCAGTTCTACAACAACCCGCGCTGCTGTCCGTCGCGCGCTTCGCTGCTCACCGGCTTGTACTCGCAGCAGGCTGGCATGGGCCTCATGACTGCCGACTATGGTCGCTACCCCTACCCGGGCTATCGCGGCGACCTCAGCCCGGATTGCGTCACGATCGCCGAAGCGCTGCGTACCGGCGGCTATCGTACGGCCATCTCCGGCAAGTGGCATCTCACGCCCAACAAGCCGGACTTCCCCAAGGACAACTGGCCGCTGCAGCGCGGCTTTGATAAGTTTTTCGGCACCATCGAGGGCGCAGGCAGCTACTACGATCCAGCCAGCCTTTCGCGCGACAACGAACACATTCCCGCCGGCGATATAACTTCTACTACACGGACGCGATCGCCGAAAACTCCAGCAGCTACATCGACGAGTTCGCGAAAGATCACAAGCCCTTCTTCCTGTACACCGCGTTCACCGCGCCGCACTGGCCGTTGCAGGTTCCCGAAGCCGACATCACCAGGTACAAGGATCGTTATAAAGGCGGCTGGGACGAGTTGCGCCGTACGCGCCACGAGCGCCAGCTCGCTATGGGCATCGTCGACGCGAAGTGGGGGATAACCGATCGCGACCCTCGCGTCCCGCCGTGGGAGGTCGCCTCCTACAAGGACTGGGAGATGCGCCGCATGGCCGTATACGCCGCCATGATTGAACGGCTCGACCAGAACATCGGCAAAATCCTGCGCAAGCTCGACGAGTTGGGAATAGCCGACAACACTCTGGTGATGTTCATGTCCGACAACGGCGGCAACTTTGAAGAGCTGAACGACCCGGGGCCGAAGGTGCCCCGCGACCCGTGGATCCCGTACAAAACCCATGACGGCAGGCCCGTCGACCGCGGCAACAAGCCCGCCGTGGTGCCCGGCCCGGAAGACACGTACCAGAGCATCGGCATTCCCTGGGGCAACTGCACCAATACGCCCTTCCGGCTCTACAAGCACTATGCGCACGAGGGCGGCATCAGCACGCCGTTCATCGTGCGGTGGCCGCGCGGCATCAAGCAGCGTGGCACGATGACGCGCCAGCTCGGCCACGAGACCGACGTGATGCCTACTTGCCTTGACCTCGCCGGCGTTCCGTACCCGCAGAAGGCGAAGTCAGGGCAGACGCCTCCAGCCCTGGCCGGCACCAGCCTGCGTCCGATCTTTGAAGGCCGCACCCGCACCGATCGCGCGCCAATGTTCTGGGAACATGAAGGCAATGCCGCCATGCGCGATGGCCAGTGGAAGCTCGTCTCCCGCTTTCCCGACGCATGGGAGTTGCACGACATGGAAGCCGATCGCACCGAGCTCCACAATGTCGCCGAACAGCAGCCGGAACGTGTGAAGCAGATGGCCACGGCCTATGACGCATGGGCCAAACGCATTGGAGCCCTCCCCTGGCCCAGGCCCGAGACACCGCAGGGCGAACGGGATGGCGCAATGAACGCGCCTCCTTACCTGCGCCACGACCGGCCTCTGGGAGAGATGCATTGACGCTCTGCATAAGCCCTTGACTACAGCTAATTTTCCTGGAGGTACGACTCTCGTGTTTGTCATCCCGTTATGAAGTGAAGGGATCTGCTTTCCTTCCGAGTGCTGTGACCTTATCCAAATGCAGATCCCTCCGCTGCGCTGCGGGATGACAACCAACAGGCTGCGGGGTGACAACCACGAGGACAGAGGTACACCTGAAAGAGACCGGCGCTAGAAGGTCGCGAGCCAGCCGCCGTCGACGTAAATCACTTGGCCCGTCACAAAGCCGGAGGCGGGACTGGCCAGGAAGACCACAGGCCAGGCAATGTCTGCCGGCGTTCCCCAGCGGCCCAGTGGGCATCGGCCTTTGACCCAGGTATCAAACGCCGGATCCGCCACGAGGGCTTTGTTGAGATCCGTGTCGATGTAGCCCGGAGCGATCGCGTTGACCAGAATGCCGTGCTGCGCCCACTCCACCGCGAGCACCTTGGTCAGCTGTCCCACGGCGCCCTTTGACGCGGTGTAGGGTGACGTTCCGGGACGGGCCGCAGCGGTCATCAATGAGGCAATGTTGACGACTCGGCCGCCGCGTTTTTCCGCCATTAAGCAACGCGCAAAGCTGCGGCTCAGTTCAAAGATGGCGGTGGCGTTCAGCGTCATCACCGCGTTCCAGTCCTCCAGCGTGAGGTCGACCGCAGGACCGCGACGTGAGATGCCCGCTGAGTTGACCAGGACGTCGGGTACGCCGAATTTCGTGCAAAGGTCTTCGAACCAGACTACGATCCCTTCGACGTTCTGCAGATCGAAGGGTGCCGCGTACACCGCGTGCCCCCACGTTCGGAGTTCGTTGGCAGCGGTTTCAAGCTCGGGCTCGCTACGGCCTACAAGGATCACGTCCGCGCCAGCCTCTGCGAGCGCGCGGGCCGCACCCAGTCCAATGCCGCGCGTCGCGCCGGTGACCAGCGCGAGCCTGCCTTCCACGCTGAAGGGGTTCATCCGGCGACCTGAGTGGGCAGGATGAGCACCTTGCAGGCTTCGCCGGAGCGAAAGTGTTCGAAGGCCTTCCCAACATCCTGCAGCGGAAACGTGCTGGAGACGATCGGCCCTAAAGGCAGACGCATGGCCAGGTCGATCGCGTCCTGAAAGTCCTTGCGCGCATACACGCGCGAGCCGAGAACCTCGATCTCCTTAAAGTTGATGGCTTGCATATCAATCTCAACAGGCTTTTTGAAAACACCGAGGTTTACGATGACGCCGCGCGAGCGGGCCAGCGCCGTCATCTCCCGCGCTGAGGATGGATGCCCTGCACACTCGTACACGATGTCGGCGCCGTTGTTCTCGGAAAGCTCCATCACCAGATTGAGCATATCCTTACCGGCCGCAACGGCGCGCAGGCCGAGGCTTGCTGCCAGCTCCAGCCGCGACGGCAGCACGTCGCTGATCAGCACATGCGGCACGCCGCGCGCCTGCGCCACCAGCGCAGCCAGTAGACCGATGGGGCCAGCGCCAAGGACTGCCACGAGGCTTACATCGTCGAGCGGGGTCCGAGCAACGCCGTGCACGGCTACGGCCAGCGGCTCGATCAGCGCGCCCACCTGCGCCGGCATATCCTTCGGCAGACGCACCAGCGAGGCGACCGGCAGCTTGATGTACTGTGCCATGCCGCCATCCACATCGAAGCCGAACAGCCGCAGCTGCCGGCACACATGCGGGTTGCCGTGAGTGCAGGCGTAGCACGCGCCGCAGGAGATCAGGGGATACATGGTGACGCGGTCGCCGACAACAAAGTCAGTGGCGGCGCTCCTGATCTGAACGATGCGGCCCGAGATCTCATGGCCCACCGTAAGCGGCGCTCGCGCCCGCGGATGCGTGCCCGCGACGATGCTGAGGTCGGAGCCGCAGAAGCCGCAGGCCTCCACCGCCAGCAACGCTTCTTCCTCGCCGATCTCAGGAAGCGAAATCTCCTGCACGTTGAGACGATCGGGCCCTAGATACTGGGCGGCAAGCATGGTAGCCATCGGTCCCCCTTACTGCGCGGTATAGCCGCCATCCATCATGAGCACAGAGCCGGTAAAGAAGCTCGCCTGATCGGTCGCCATGTAGGCGTAGCAGGTAGCCACCTCTTCGGCGCTGGCGATCCGGCCGATGGGATGGGCGTTCTTCAACATGGTCCAGTAGCCTTCCGGATCACCCGAGGCCTCGGCCGACTTGTGCACGATCGGTGTATCCACTGTGCCGCACGCAATGGTGTTCACACGGATGCCATACTTCGCGTACTCGATGGCCATTTGCCGCGTCATCTGGTGCAGCGCACCCTTGGACGGAGCATAGGCGCCCTGCGTGGGAATGCCGGCCTCGCCGGAGATGGAGCCGCTGATCAGGATCAAGCCGCCCTTCTGCTCCATCATCACCGGGATCACATGACGCGCCGCCCAGTAGAGGCTCTTCACGTTGGCATTCATCACCGAGTCCCACTCCTCGGGTGTATGCAGGTGCAGCGGCTTCACCACGCTGAGCGCGGCGTTGCTGAGGAAGATGTCCAGCCGGCCGAAGTGATCGAGCGCGGCCTTGGTGAAGTCGATGGCGGTCTGCTCCTCGGCCACGTCGCCGCGCACAATCACGAGCTTGCCGGGATAGAGTTTGTCGCTTCCTGGAGCTCCTCCGGAAGCTCGTTCCGGCGAAACACAGCGACCACGCCTTCCGCGCCACAGTCCAGATACGCACGTGTGATGGCGAGGCCGATACCCGACGACGCACCGGTGACAACAGCGACTTTGCCCGCAAGCGAGATTTCCATACGGCTCCTATGTGTTGATTGCGATTCTGTCCTCGTGCCGAACATAGACCCAAGGCTCGTAGTACTTCATCTGAAAGAAAACGGCGTCGACGCCCAGCACATCCATCGCGACCCGCAGCATCTCGGGCGAACCGACATTGTTCACCAACATGTCGTAGTGGCAGGGCGTGGCCACGCGCGGGCGGATAACCTTGAGGATCTCCGCCGCCTGTAGCGGAACGAGATTGTGAAAGCCGCCGTTGATGCAGATCGCGCAGACGTCGACCTCCTGCGGGAGAAGGACAGGCAGCCGCGGAGCGTAGCCCGTATCTCCGGTGTCATAGAAACGGATGCCGTTCGGAAACTCCAGCAGCGCCCCGGTGTGATTCAGATCGGTGGCATCGGTTGGCATGGCAAAGGTTGCGAGCAGACTTGTTCCCTGCCCCAGTTCCAGGCGCTCGCCGGGATGGATCAGGCTGCACACGGCAGCCTGTACTCCACACTCAGCAAACACCCGCTGCGAATCGAACGGGCCGACGAATATAGTGCCGCGGTCCTTGCGCATTCGCCTGATCGTCTCGGGATCGGCGTGATCGTCGTGCGAGTGCGTGGTGATGAAGACGTCGACATCCAGATCTTCGGGTTCGATGAAGACCGGAACCTGGCGGTCGAGCCGAAACGGCAGGTGGGCAAACGTGGTCGTGCAGCTGTTGCTCAGGTAGAGGTCGATGCCGATCAGCGGGCTGTCCCTGCTCTTGAGCAGGAATCCGTTTTGCCCCATATACCAGATGGCCAGCGCATCGCCGGGCACCTGGAACTCGCGAATAGAGCGCATGTACGTCGCGCTGTCCAGCAGTTGCGGAAGGACCATCTCGATGGCGGCTTCGCGGTCGTAGGGGTTATTCCTGGTAAAGACGTAAGCCGGGTGGCCAGGGGGCGAATTGACTGAAGCCTCGTGAGTGAGCTGCCTCGACATCGTCCGCAATTATAGATTATATTTGCTCGCATGAAAGCTCTCGTCCTTGAAAACGTTCGCGACCTGCACGTCCGCGATGTCGCCCAGCCGGAGCCAGGGCCGCACGACGTTCTGATCAAGGTCAAGGCGTGCGGCATCTGCGGCAGCGATGTGCATGGCTATGACGGCAGTACGGGCCGGCGCATTCCGCCGCTCATCATGGGACATGAAGCCTCGGGGGTGATCGAGGCTGTCGGCGACGACGTACGCTCCTTCAAACCCGGCAACCGTGTCACCTTCGACTCCACCGTCTCCTGCGGTCAGTGCGAGTTTTGTCTTCGTGGCGAGGTGAACCTGTGCGATACCCGCCAAGTGCTGGGCGTGTCCTGCGACGACTATCGCCGCAACGGTGCGTTTGCCGAGTACGTCCTTGTTCCCGATCACATCGTGTATGCGCTGCCTGATTCGTTTCCCTATGAGAAGGCTGCTCTGATCGAAGCCGTTTCGATTGCAGTCCACGCTGCCAAAATTACGGAGATTCAGCCAGGCAGCTCGGCCGTGGTTATCGGCGCGGGCATGATCGGCCTCTTGGCCGTGCAGGCGTTTCGCGTGTTCGGCTGCAGCAAGGTCATTGCAGTCGATCTCGAAGAGAGCAAGCTGGAGGTCGCGCGACAACTCGGAGCGGACCAGACCTTTCTCGGCACAGATCCCGGCCTGACCGACAAACTCAAGGCGGCCACAGGCGGCCAGGGTCCCGACATTGCCGTCGAAGTTGTAGGTGCGCAGAAGCCCATTCTAGCGGCGATTCATGGCGTCCGCCGCGGCGGCACGGTGACGCTGATCGGCAATCTCGCTCCCAACGTAGAGATCCCGCTGCAGATCGTGGTCACGCGCCAACTGCGTCTGCTGGGTTCGTGCGCTTCGGCGGGCGAGTATCCGGAGTGCATCGAGCTGATGGTGTCCGGCGCAATCAACGTCGATCCACTGATCTCCGCGCTGGCACCGCTTGAGGAGGGCGCCAGCTGGTTCAATCGACTCTATGAACGCGAGCCCGGCCTGATGAAAGTCATCCTGCAACCCTGAAAGACCTCATGACAGAGAACAGCTTTGATCTTGGCGGTAAGGTGGCCGTCGTCACGGGCGCCAGCCGCGGACTTGGGCAGTATCTGGGCCGTGCGCTCGCATGTGCGGGCGCCGACCTGATCATCACCAGCCGGCGTGCCGGCGATCTCACGGAGTTTCAGTCGGAGATCGAAGCCCTGGGCCGCAAGGTGGCGCCGCTGGCGCTCGATCTGCGCGATCAGGAGAGTATTCGCACCGTGGCCGAGCGTGCCGCCGCGCACTTCAGCAAGATCGACATCCTGGTCAATAACGCCGGCTGCAACGTGCGCAAGCCGGCGCTCGACGTCAGTTGGGAGGACTGGAACACGGTGCTCGACACCAACCTGCGCGGGGCGTTCTTCGTGGCGCAGGCGTTTGCGCGCGGTATGGTGGAGCGCGGCTACGGCCGTATCATCAACATCGGCTCGGTCACCAGCGTGTTCGGCTACGCGGGCATTGCTCCGTACTGCGCCAGCCGCGGCGGCATCAAGCAGCTGACCATGAGCCTCGCCGATGAGTGGGGATCGGCAGGGATCACCGTCAATTGCCTGGCTCCCGGATGGTTCCGCACCAAGCAGAACGCGGTGCTCTATGAGAACGAGAAGTGGGTCGAGTACATTTCGGACCGCATCCCGCTCAAGCGCCCGGGCCAGCCCAACGACCTCAACGGCGCCGTCGTCTTCCTCGCCTCCGACGCCAGCGCCTACATCACCGGCCAGACGCTTCTGGTAGACGGCGGCATCTCGACGGGCGCTACGCGCGCCACGGCGTAGGGAGACCCCGATTATCTTAACCTGGCTGGCCCTCAGGTGCTTTTAAAGCCGTCCCATGTTGCGGGTTTCTTGGCACGGCTAAACCCGTACCCTAAGCGAACGCGAAGATCAAATATTCCTCACGGAGGCGGCAATGGAACGACGGGACTTTCTAAAGCTGAGCGCGATGTCGGCGGCAAGTTCGGCGCTATACCCGGCCCAGGCGCCGGGCCAGACCGCTCCCGCGACCCAGACTGCGAACAAGCCGAACATCATCTTCATCATCGCCGACCAGCGAACCTATGGACTGAGCAAGGCGACCGGCTATCCGCTCGACACGAGCCCCACGCTCGACCGCATGCAGGCCGCGGGCATGGGCTTTGAGCGCAACTACTGCACCATGCCGCTTTGCGTGCCCAGCCGCATCTCCATGTTGACCGGACGGTGGCCCGAGGCGCACCACGTGCGCATGAACCTGCAGGCCAAGGACGCCTACTTCGAGAAGGACGTCTACCAGGTCGCCAAGAGCCAGAGCTACCGCACGGCGTTGATGGGCAAGAATCACACCTACCTCACAAAGAATGACGTGGACGCGTGGCGCGAGTACTTCCACGATGGCGGCCCGCGTGAAACGAACAAATCCGAGGAGTACGCGAAGTTCGACCAGTGGCTGCGCGGTCTGCACTTCAACGTCGCCGATGAGCCGACGCCGTTTCCGCTCGAAGATCAGTTGCCGTACCGGATCATGTCCGACTCCCTGGCCTTTATCGACGGTTCGGTGAAGGAGTACCCCACGCAGCCCTTTCTGCTGCAGATCAGCATCCCCGAGCCGCACGACCCCGAGCAGGTGCCGGCGCCCTACTGGAACATGTTCCCGCCAGAATCGATCCCGGGCCGCTGCGCCGGTCCCGATCAGCTGGACAAGCTCGGCTTCCGCGCACAATGGGAGTACCGCATGCAGCAGGACGAGTCGCCGCAGACCGAGAAGCTCTGGCGGCGCTACCTGTCCAACTACATGGGCGCGCTGCGTATGATCGACGACCAGATCAAGCGGCTTCTTGAGCACCTTGATGCCAGGGGCCTCAGCAAGAACACCCTCATCGTCTTTACCTCCGATCACGGCGACTCGCTCATGAACTATGGCATTGGCCACAAGGGCCTCGATGTGCACGAGACGGTCACGCATGTTCCGCAAATCTGGTACGGCTACGGCGTCAAGCACACACCCGCGACCGAGCGCGTCTTCACCTCATCGGCCGACCTGATGCCGACCTGGTGCGAGGTGATGGGCGCCGAAATCCCGCATGGCGTGCAGGGCCGCAGCCTGTGGCCACTGCTGCGCGGGGAAAGCTTCCCAGCCGAGGAGTTCCGCAGCATGTACACCGGTGTGGGCGTCGGTGGTCTATACTACGACGCCTCCGATGACGTGCCGCTCTCCGCCGGGCAGGACCCCAGGGGCGCGTCCTTCGACGAGTTGAACAAAGTCACGCTCAGCGGCAACCAGAAGATGGTCCGCATGGGCGACTGGAAGCTCGTCTACGACATGATGGGCTACGGCCAGATGTATAACCTGCGCGAAGATCCCTGCCAGCTGAAGGATTTCTTCAACAAGCCAGCATTCGCAAAGGAGCAGGCTGCGCTCTTGGCCGAGCTGGCGATGTGGGTCATCCGCGTCCAGGACAGCCTGCCCACCGGGCCGCAGAACGCGAAGTACAAGACCAAGTGGCCCGGCGCGCATAACTGGTACGCACCCTACCGGCATGGCGGCCCGGCTCCGAACACGTTTGTTCCCTAGCAGGCGACGGCGGCTCCTATGCGATAAGGCTTGCGACTGCTCGTACGTGCTCGACGACGTCCGCGGCAGGAGTAACGGTCACGTGTGGATCGCGCTCGATGGCCTGCGGGGGAGGAGCAAGACAGGAGCGTGTTGGCACTGCGCGACAGCCGAGCGCAACGATCCGGAGAGCCTCCGTTGTATAAATGGAAATACAGGGAGTCGTGTGAAGCAGACCTCCACCCAACGAACCGTCGGCAATTTCACCCTCCAGACCGCGCCGCAGGCCGCGGCCCAGGCGCTTCGCGAAGCCATCATCTCGGGCGAGCTGAAACGCGGCGACCGCATCCTCGAGCAGAAATGGTCCATGCGCCTCGGCATCGGCCAGCCTACCCTGCGCGAAGCCATGCGCGAACTGGAGCACCAAGGTTTGCTCCGCAAGCTGCCGCAGCGTGGAACCTACGTCGCCGAATTGAGCCCGGAAGACTACCGGACGATCCTGGAAGTACGCATCCCGCTTGAGTCCGTTGCCATTGGAAGGGCCGCACGACGGCTCACTCCGGAATGCGAAAGGGAGCTCACAGAGCTAGTCACGGCCATGGCCGGCACCGGCCACGACACCAACGTCAAGCAATTCCACGACTGTGATGTTTTGTTCCATCGCAAGCTGTGGCAGATGGCCGGCAACGCCTACCTGCAGGATGTGCTGGAGATGGTTACCTTCCGGTTATTTGTATTCTCGGTCGTTGGCCGCTGGCCCGATGCGCCCAACGCGGCCAGGGAACGCATCGCCGCCGTTGAGCAGCATCGTGGCATCCTGAAAGGCGTGCTCACCGGCAACCCGCAAAAGGCGCGCGCCGCTTTCGTGAGCCACACTGTGAAGTACTGGAATACGCAGTATGGTCTCGATCTTACGGAAATAGACATGCTTTCGGGCTGCTCGGACGAGAATCTTGCCGTGTGAAGCAGGGCTGTTGATCCCCTGTTTCGAAAGCCGCTGAAGCCGATCCTTGACACTTCCTGCTTGGACGCGTCTCATAGATAATCTTGGCGCTGTTGCATTAATGCTGTGCGCCCTTCGGTTCCGGAGCTTTCGGGTTCGCTACCATGGCTCATGTTCAGACGCCGTCGTTTCCCCGTTGAGATCATTCTGATCTGTGTCGGTTGGTACTGCAAGTACGGGATCTCGTACCGGGACCTGACCGAGATGATGCAGGAACGCGGGGTGGAGGTCGACCCTTCAACGATTATGCGCTGGGTCCATCGCTACGCGCCCGAGCTTGAGAAGAGAGTGAGAGCTTACCAAGGTTACGGCTCGCCGTCCTGGCGAGTGGACGAGACCTACGTCAAGGTAGGCGGACAGTGGAAGTACCTGTTCCGTGCAGTCGACAAGCACGGCCGTTTGATCGACTTCATGCTCTCGGAACGGCGAAACACTCGCGCTGCACACCGTTCCCTGAGCAAAGCCGTGACGACCATGCGGAACTGGCGGCCCACGTCGATCACAACCGATAAGCTCCCTTCGTATCCTCAGGCGATCGAAAGGCTCAAGCGTGACGGACAGCTGTCGGAGGACACACGGCACCGAACCTCGAAGTACCTGAACAACATCATCGAGGCGGACCATGGCGCGCTGAACCGAGTGATTCGGCCCACACGAGGTTTTCAAACGATGAAGACCGCGACAGCCACAATCAAGGGTTTCGAGATCATGCGCATGATCCGTCGTGGTCACTGTCTTACGTGCAAGCCAGGCGTCCGCAATGAGATCAACTTTGTGAACCGCCTGTTCCAGATTGCCGCTTGATCGCTCGGCCGACAGGGTGATCTGCGCTTCCGCTTGTTAATGCAACAGTGCCGTCTCGCGTGCTTCCCTGTCTCGCAGACGCATCGCGTTGCCCTTGGCGCGGCGAGCCTGCATCAGGGCATGGGTCCACCGCTGTCTTTCCTCAACAGACAATGCCGGATTCGAGCAGCGCCAAAGGCGTCCTCGCACCACAAAGTATCGCCCGTCCGGGGTTGTCGGATACGCATTCATCGCAGGGTATGGATGGCGTGCCTGACCACGCCGAACACATCCAGCTCCTCTCCCCACGGAGACACATATGGGCTGGTAGCGAGGGTTGGCCGGATCGAGCCAAACGCAGTCCGGCCCGCGGCGCAGCCGCTTCACCGTGTGCTCGCCGTTGACCGCCACCACAACAACGCTCCCGTTGACCGGCTTCGCCGCACGGTCCACCACCAGCAGATCGCCGTCCAGGGTGCCGGCGTCTTTCATCGAGTCGCCGTCCACCCGCGTGAGAAAGGTCGCGGTCTTGTTTTCTATCAGGAACTCGGTCAAATCGAGCGGCGTTTCCAGGTAGTCCTCTGCAGGACTGGGAAACCCAGCAGGCACCCTTCCATCGAAGTACGGCAATACCAACGGCCAGCTTGCGGCCCACTCCACCAGTTCCAAACTCATAGCCGGCCCTCTCAGCAGGTATAGCAGGAGGCGAAGGAAAAGCGAAGTCTGTTGAAAGATGGTGGGTTTTCCGCGGATAGCAGTCGGTTGAGTGTTTAGAAGCCTAACCCTCTAGCACGTTAGCGTTCTGCCGTTGTAGCGCTGCTGCTCGTCGCTTTGACCCACATCTCTTCAAACTTGCGCTCGAACCGCTCCACGGCTTCCGGCGAGGACTCGTACAGAACGTCGTTGTCCTGGCGCTTTAGTCCCGTAAGAGACCAGTTTGCGGAACCGGTACGCAGGAGCGTCCGTCGACGGCGTAGCTCTTGAAGTGCATGAGATCTTTTGACCCTTCGACCCGGACCTCTACGCCCGCCGCGAGCAGGATGCTGGTTGTGGTCAGCCCGCAGTCTCGAGCTGGGACAGTTCGCTTCGCTCCAGGTTCGTACCCGGCGAGTACAGGTGCGCGTCCATCTGTGCCGTTCCAGGAACGGCAGCCAGCATGAGGCCGAACAGAACGTGAGCCACCTTTCCCATCACCTTAGACTACCGGCGCTTTCCGTCCACGAGAATGAGCCAAAGGGGTCATAGGGCTGGAGCGGCAGCTCGCCATCCTCAGCCGCCTTCGCCGCGGCCCGCATCATCTCGGGACCGTTGTTGCGAATGTTTCCTACCTTCGGATTGGCTTAGTAGACTTCCATCTCTTCGGACTCGTAGGGACGCAGCAGATCGAGCGGCAACCGTTCCGTCTCTTCCCTGTCCAGCCAGCGGTCATAATCCCGCGATGCAGAATCACCGGCATGCGTGAGTGTATCCGGCTCATCAGCTCATTGGCTTCCGTGGTCACGATAGCGAACGACTGAAGCCAGTGGCCGTCCTTGTCCCTCCAGGCGTCCCACAGGCCCGCGAAGGCGAAGATCCCACCACTCGACAGCTCAAAAGCGTAGGGCTGCTTCGGTGGCTTCCCTTCCTTCGGGTCGAGTAGGCAGTCGGCGTTGCCGCCGACCGCCCCTCTAAGAACCGTGCGTGAGAGTTTCCAACTCACACGGCTCAAGCCTTCCAAACGCCTCTTGCGAGACGCAGCGGTGGCGACGGCTGAGTCGGCTGTGCAGTTGACGATAACACTCTGGGTGCAGAAGCTGGCGGTTGGTTGCACCGTCGTGCCCTCCGAGGACCTTCGGGACGACATGGTGGCTATGCCAACCTGTTTCCCGAGAGATCGAGAGACCACAGACGGGGCAATTTCCGCACTGAGTCCGCCACAGGTAGAGCAGGACTGCACGGCCCGCAAGGGTGTGGGCCATGTGCCTGCTTTCGCGCTTCTCGAAGTACAGCTCCCATGCCGGATGGTATGGGTTCGCGGCTCGCCTTACCTTGGTGTACAGATGGAACGGCAGAGACGTGGCGTGAAAGAGCCACACTGTCTCCTTTGTCCCGGCCGGCTTCCGCCTAGTAGTCGACTCCTACAACACCCCCAAATCGAGCTGCTGGAGCCGCTCAGGATCGGCCACCACCTCGATTCTGGCAATCTTGCCATTCGCAATGGTGAGCCGGAGTGCCCGGAACAATCGCAGGCAGCCGAGAACGGCGCAACTGTTAGCCTAACCGACCAGGCCTGCAGAGGTGAGATGAAAGTACTGCTCGTAAAACTGTCTGGCCCCGCCTTACACGTGGCTGGTGCGTTGGGCCTTTACCGCTGGCCTGCCGATCGGCGCAGCCACGCCTGGTTCGTGCATAATCACCCTTTGAAAAATGACTTGCCTGTGCCGCTTTGTGGACGAAACCACGAGGAAAAGAAACAAGGTGCCTACGAGGCCCAGCCCGCGGGCCTCTCCTGAGGAGCGAGTTAGAGCACGTACTTCGCTGAAAGCTGTAGGACTGCCAAGCGCCTGGCTGCGGATCGCGAGGATTGAGGACCGAGGGCGGTTACCGTCCCTGAGAATGAGCACCATTGCTAACCGTGCGCCTGAGCGGTGCCTTCAGGCGCGGCCCTCTTGGGATGCGCCCGTTGGCTTTGGGCTGCCGTCCTCTTCTACCCGGAACATTGGGACAAGGGGACGGCAGCGATGGTGGGTTATTGGGTTATTGGCAGACAGAGCCCGTATTTGTGTAGGACGTTTGCCGGTCGGCCCAGATGGTAAAGGACGGCCTCGTCGTTCCGGTGTTGCAATACATTGACCAGTACGCGCCGTCAGGCTCCCACACGCGCGTGTAGTAAATGCGGAAGAAGCGGCTACTGACGGTGGCGTGCAGATCGATGAGAAATGCCGCAGCTCTTGCCTGCTCGTCATTGGTTGAACTGGCGGATTGGTGGTCCTGCCCCACGCCGACCTCGGTGTCCCAGAAGTTCACGCCCGTCCATGAACCGTTACCCGAGTGCGTTGCTGTTGAGAAGGCATAGTAGGTGAGCCAGGTCACGCATGTTTTTGTTGTCACAGCGTCGCAGTTGGCAATGCCTTTGAGGTAGTCGTTGGCGTCCGACCAGCCATGGTAAGCGTAGTTTTCGGGCCGGAAGCCGGCGGGCAGGCCGTAGGCGGTCCCGTCGTGGTTGAGATAGTACTTCAGAGTATCCAGATAGCTGCCATTTGCGCACAGAGTGGTGGTATCGTCAGCGCAATTCTGGTATGAGTTCTGCCAGAGACTTCCGTTGGAGGCCAGATCGCCGGCGGCAATCTGGCAGTTTACTGCAGCAGTGCAGTAGAAACGCATGGCGAGGTAATAGTCGGCGGCTGTCCGAGCACCGACCGTCGTACCATTGTCGAATCCATCTCCGGAGGGCGCCGGATTGTTAGGTTCGTTCCACGGCGTGAACGCGAACGTGCCTGTCCAGCCCGGCCATGAGGCGGCCAGGAAGCCTTGGATCGACTGTCCAACTTCTGCAGGATGCGGAGGCTGTTCGACCGTTCCGAGGGCGCATTGGACGTAATACACACAACTCACACCGGCCACCCACTTGAACGTAATCAGGGCTTGATCGCAGTGACCCTGATACGCGGCAAGCCAGGACTGTAGCCAGACGAGCGACCCTTGCTGAGTGGGAGTACCCGAACCAGCCGGTTCCAGCCCGATGTCCCAGGAAACGTACGCGTGACAGTGGCGGTTGCCGGGCATCTGCTTGCCAAGCATTGCGTAGTAAGCTTTTGTCGCGGTGTAGAACTGATCGATATAGGGAAGCTGGTTGTCAGAGCCGGAGAAGTCGGCGCCGTTGAAGCCAATATTCAGCGCTTGCGCGTTTTGTGTGACGGTTTGCGCGCGGCCAATGCGCGGGAGGGCGACGATTAACGTGAGCAAGGTGAGAAACGTCAGGAATCCGTGTACGAGGGAGTTAGATGAACTTCTCATGTGCGACATCACCTCTGTTGAAGACCTGGGAGCGACCAATTGATTCACCAGAGTGCCGTGTTAGCAGAGCTTTGGATATCGTCCGCTTGTTTGAATCCGCGACTGACAGCTTGATCGGTCTCCCCTCCCGTGCACAGACTTCGGTTGATCAAAGTCTGCGCATCGGTAAGGATCGATGTTGAATTGAGCCTGCTAGCTTAGAAGACATATTTGGCCGATAACTGGAAGAAGCGGCTGTTAGGGGTATAGTTCTGGAGCGACCGGGCCGTGGTGATCTTGCCGCCCTGCTGTCCAATGTTCGAGGTACTGGGTATGCCGTAGATCGGCGTGTTCAAAACATTGAAAGCATCGGCACGGAGTTCGAGGTACTGTGCCTCAAAGGTGCGGAAGTGTTTGAACAGTGACATATCCAAACGCTGGAGACCAGGCCCATAGATCTGATTGCTCTTGCCGCCCAGGAACAGTTTTGCCGTCGCCACATCCGTAATGTACGTCGGATAACGGTAGCGCGGATCACAGGCAACGGTCGGATCAGGGCAAATGGATGTGCTGGTACCAGGCTTGAAAGGAGTAATGAGCGAAGCCGGGAGCGGATTGGCAAAAGCGCAAGGGTTATACCAATTCGTCTTGTTTCGTACCGACGTGGGGCAGGTAATGGTCTTGTTGGTGGGATCCGGCGTTCCGCCCGCAGCAAACGGGTTTCCGACCAGGATCGCGTTTGCACCGCCACCGGTGACATTGGTCTGGTTCGCCGTCCCCACGGTGAACGGGTTACCCGACTGCAACTGATAGGTGACATTGGAGGACCAACCTCCCAGCAGGGCATCCACAATGTAGGAGCTGTGGTTCAGGTGGGATTCACCGCGGCCAAACGGAAGCCGGTAGAACCCATTGAATGTGAAGCGGTGGCGCGTATCCCAACCGGAGTTTGTCAGCTCCTCGCGAATGGGGATGATGCCCGTACCGCGATATCCGATGCCGCCGCCGAGCGGTTCCGCGGCGTCGTCCAGCGAGTGGGACCAGGTGTAATTCGCCGAAAAGTCCAGACCATGCGAAATGCGCTTCTGCAGCTTGGTCTGGAGCGCGTTGTACTCCGAAATACCCGCATACATGGTATTGGAGGAACCGGCGAATTGAGGAAAAGGAAGGAAGGCCTGAGTGTTACCCGAGGGTAGAAGGACTTTGGTCGAATTGGAGTTGATCGCAACGGGGAGATGCCTTCCAACCGTGCCCACATAGCTCATGGTAGCGACGAAATTGTTAGTAAAGGCCTGCTCAAATGCCAGGTTGTAGTCCATCGCGTAGGTCGTCTTCAGCTGAAGATCCTGACCGACGATGCCCGGTGGCGCGATGAAATTGGTCAGACCCTGCGCAATCGCGCTGGAAAAGCCGGTCTCAAGGTTGTAACCATTGTTCGCGCAGTTAGACGAGCCCGCGGAACAGGAGGGCGCCTGAAAATTATCGCTGAAGACAAACGGATAGTTGGTTGCAAGATTGACGGCCGCGCCCCCTTGCTGTTGCCCCTGGTAGAAGATGCCGAAGCCGCCGCGAACTACGGCCCTGGTATCCGCGCTGTAGGCGAAACCGACGCGCGGCGCGAAGTTCAGGTTCCGCTGCTGCGTCAGCCGCGGGTTCGACTCGTATCCAAGCTGGATGTGGTCCTGCGCCAGCAGGGCCAGAAACCCCGGGCTGAGCGGGACCTTGCCCTGGTCCTGAGCGGGGAGCAGGTAGGTGCCGGTCCCTTTGCTAATGTCCGTGCTGGTTGCATTGAAGTTTGCCATTCTTCCAGCCATTTCCTTGTACGGCTGGAAGTACTCATACCGCACGCCAAGGTTCAGGGTGAGCTTCTTTGTCGCCTTCCAGTCGTCCTGCACATAGGCGGAGATATTGTCTTGCGCATCGTTGAATTTACCCGATGGCCCTATCGATCCGTTCGACATGTTGTTGGTGAGGAAATCGGCGACGCCGTTGCCTGTATTGGCCGCGCCTGGCTTGCTTGTCAACGCTCCACTAAAGGTGTAGGCCGGGTGCGAAGCAGGCGGTTCAAGAGTGGCCGAGCGGACGCTCTGATAGGAGACACCTAGCCGGACGGAGTGGTTCCCCAAATTCCAGGAAAAGTTGTCCAGGATCTGATACTCGTCCTCAAACTCCTCTTCCGGCCGAAAGGCATGCGCGCCAAACGAGGCGATACCGCCGATGCTCGTGGTGGGGAGACCGCCGTTGTTCGGGAAGTCGGGACCGGAAGGAACGCCTCCTAAACCAAGTGCTGTGGCGTTGTTCGTGTTGAAACCCGGGTTCAGGATGTCGAAGTGGCCGTAATCGAACGCAAATCGAAATTCGTTCACGAGCCTGGGGGTGAAGATGTGAGTTTCGCTCAGGACGAAGTTGTTGCCGTAGTTGATCTGCTGGCCGCTCACGTTCGAGCTGCCGTTGCCGCCGCCGCCGTCAAGAATGGGACCAAGGGGGGCCTCGTTCTCGCCGCGCTGGTTCAGGTAGCTGAAGCGTGCAAACATCTGGTCTTTGGAGCTGATGTTCCAGTCCATGCGCGTGTCCCACTGGAAGGTGTTTTGAGGTTGCTTCAGAGTGTAGGCGTAGTTCTGATTCGCGATGCCGTTGATGGACTGGTTCGGCAGCGGGTACAGGTTCAGAATCTTTTGCGCCACGGGGTCAATCTGGCTGGGACAGAGGATGTTCTGCCCGGTGGGGTTGGCCGGCGTTGCTAAAGCTGGACAGGTGAGCAGTACCTGGTTGTTGTGCGGCTGATACAGCGTCTGCGCGACCGATCCGCCGGTGTTTGCCGGAGTCAGGAGTTCCGAAAAATTACCCTGACGCTCCAACAGGGTGGGTACGGTAGCAGCGCCTTGCGGTACTGCAATCACAATGCGGTTGGCCTGAACGTCGCCGAACAGGAAAAGATGGTCCTTGAGAACCGGTCCTCCGAGCGTTGCGCCGAACTGATTCTGGCGATATTCAGCGTTCTTGGTCCCCGGCGGCTTCACCCAGTCGTGCGCATTCAGGACGTCATTGCGAAAATACTCCCAAACATCGCCATGGATATGGTTGGTGCCGGCCTTGACGCTGGCGCTCACCAGGGCGCCCGCCGAGTGGCCGAACTCGGCGCTATAGTTCGAGGTGGAAACCTTGAACTCAGCCAGAGCGTCCGGCGGAGGGTTGATGAGATAGCTGCTACTGCCTAGGTAGTCCACGGTGACGGAGTTGTTGTCCACGCCGTCCAGCACGAAGTTGTTCTGCTCGGCGCGCATGCCGTTGGCGTCGAAGTCGCCCGTGCCGTTGGCGCGAGAGCCCTTGGACGGCACCACGCCCGGAGCCAGTTGCGCCAGGTAGACGATATTGCGGCCATTCAATGGAGTGTCGTTGATCTGCTGGGACGTGAATGTCTGGCCGGTTGAACTGTCCTGCGTCTGAAGCAGCGGCGGAGCGTCGGTTACGGTAATGGTTTCGCTGATCGCGCCGAGCTGTAGCCGGGGCGAAACTTCGAGGCGTTGGCCCTGGGTAACAGTGATGTTCTCCTGCACGGCACTCTTGAAGCCGGGCGCGGATGTGGTGACGGTGTATTTGCCGATCTTGAGGGGCGAGAAGATGTAGACGCCACTGCCGTTGGCCTTGGTGACGAGCGTGAAGCCCGTGTCGGGGCTGACGAGCGTCACCTGGGCACCAGGAATGATGGCGCCTGACTGATCCTGCACCGTGCCGGTGATCGCGCCCTGATCGAGGAACTGGGCTGAAACTTCCTTGCTGAGCAGTAGAGCGACCGCGCAAACAATAACTGTCAATTTGCGCTGCATGGATGTTGTTTTGAGTCGCATAATATCGGCCATCCTTCCTTCATCTTCGGCTGTCTTATTGCGTGCAAAGCTTCGCATTGCTGCGTGTCCATCGAGCAGGAACGAAAAGGGAGTTGACGTTGGAGGCGGCGACCCGATACCGTTCTTTGACAACCTGTAATCGGGAGCAATATATTGCTCCCGATTACAGGTTGTCAAGACAGAACTGACGAGACTTGGCTGAAGAATCGGTGACCGGCCGCGGTGGCCTGATGGTGCCCTGTTCATCAGAGGTCGCTGAGAATACCTGCTCAGAGCAGCGAACAACTACGGGTTCTCTGCCAGCCTCCAATCAGTCGCAATCGATTGACGGTTGATGAGGGCCGACTATACAGTCCTCTGATCTGCAACAAAGTCTCTTCCTCGCCGCCAATCATTGCGGGCTATGCGAGTTGACGACAGGCCATAGTGGCAGACTTCATAACGAGGAAGTTCAGGTGAGGAAAGTATGAATCGCAGCATCATCCAGGTAAAGCAACGCCGCAGAAAGAGCATGGGGACGGTTCTCTCCGCATTCCTGAGTTTCACTTGCTTTTTATGTTCGCAAAGCTCTTTGCAAAGCAGGGCTCAGGCGGTTGAAGCGCCGCCTCCCTTGTTGCTAGGTGCTGCCTGGTATCCGGAGCAATGGCCGGAGTCCCGCTGGGACGCCGATCTGACGTTGATGCAGAAAGCCCACATGCATCTCGTACGGCTCGGTGAGTTCTCCTGGAGCCGCCTTGAGCCTCAAGAAGGCAAGTATGACCTTGATTGGATGGAGCGAGCTGTCAATCTCGCCGGCCAGCACGGAATCTACGTCATCATCGGCACACCCACAGCCGGGCCACCCGTCTGGATGGCAACCAAGTATCCCGACATCATGGTGACCGACGCCAACGGAAAACATGAGTTGGGCGCGACCCGAAATCACTACAACTGGACCAGCCCACGTTACCGGCGTTTCGCGCGTGACATAGACGAGCGCCTCGCGCAGCGCTTTGGTCACAACCCCTATGTGATCGGCTGGCAGATCGACAACGAATACAACAGCATGTCCTTTGACGCAGAGGCACAGGCGCAATTCCACGCGTGGTTGCAGCGTCGATACAAGACCATCGACCACCTGAATCAGCTGTGGACGACTGCCTACAACAATCAAACCTACTCAACCTTTGATGAGGTCCGTCTGGTGAATGGGACCGGCGATAACAATCCCGGCCTGTGGCTCGACTCAAAGCGCTTTATCACGGAGACGCTGCGCGACTACCAAAAGGTGCAGCTCGACGCTCTTCGCAGTTACTCAGACCCGCGCCAGAAGATTACGACCAACATGATGGGCTGGTTCGACCTGTACGACCATTACTCAGTGGGCCGCGACCTGGATATCATCAGCTGGGACAATCCACAGGTCAGGGGATTTCATCCGATCGTCAATGGCGCTGCGCATGACCTCATGCGCGGCCTCAAGGGTACAAATTACTGGGTGCTGGAGACCACCGCGGGCCCACGCGGTGGCGGCGACGCCAGTGTGATGCTCGACAAGGGTGCCATGCGAGCTGCGATCTGGGCTGACATCGGCCATGGCGCAGACCTCATCAGCTATTGGCAGTGGCGAGATGCTCTCAATGGCGGCGAAGCTAACCACGGCGCGATTGTCGACGTCGATGGCGAACCCGACCCCATTTATAGTGAGTGGACGCAAATCGGCAGCGAGTTTGAGAAGGCCGGCCCAGCGCTTATGGGGACCTCGGTAAACTCCAGCGTCGCGATCCTTCATTCTTATCCCAGCCGTTGGACAGTCAACTGGCAAAAGATGAACCCCGCTTACGACGCGGTCAACGCGCTGATGAGCTACTACACCCCTCTTCATGAACTCGGTTGCACCATCGACATCGTCCCACCGGACCGCGACCTCTCGAAGTACAAGCTCGTCATCGCGCCAGCGTTGGAAGTTCTTACACAGGCCGAGGCAGAAAACCTCACGCGCTACGTCAAGCAGGGTGGTCATCTCGTCCTCGGTCAGCGTTCGGCCATGAAAGATGAACACAATTCGCGCTGGCCTCAGCGCCAACCCGGTCCGCTTACCTCACTTCTGGGAGCGCGCGTCGAACAGTTCACGGCACTCGACCATCCCATCGACGTCACCGGCGCCTGGGACGAGTCGCGGGCCGATTTATTCGCCGAACAACTCACCGTCCAGGCCGACGACGTCAAGGTGCTCGCGCGATATCACGCCCCGCAATCTTGGCTCGATGGTCAACCCGCGGCCGTAACCCGCAAAATTGGAACGGGTTCCATCTCCTATCTTGGGGTTTGGCTGAGCGAATCGGGAATGAAGAAGGCAGCGCAGTGGATGCTGAACGAAAGCGATGCGAAGCCAGACCTTCTTCAAGTGCCGGATGGAGTGGAAGTATACCGCCGTGAGGGACATGGTAAGACGATTTTCATCGTCGACAATTCAACGCACCTTTCGCAGACGGTCCTTGTTCCCAGGCCAATGAAGGATGCCTTTACCGATCAGATAGTTCATTCCGTAAAGCTGCCAATCTACGGCGTTGCCGTGCTTGTGGAGGCAAGTGATAAACGATCTGATAAATAGGGTCTGGGCTAAGCGAAGAATCTCGCCGGCTCGATCGTCGCCGCGGGTTCGCCCGCGGCAACAATGCGGCCTTGCAACTCCGCGCGAAGCATTTCGCACACTTTGGAATAGGCTGGCCGGCCAATCAGGTTTGTATGTTGTGCCGAATCACCCTTGACGGAATAAAGTGCAAACTCCTCATAACGAGTGCTATGCGACTGCGTGTTGCCTTTTGCCGCCGGATCGTAGATCGAGTAGCTCCATTCTTTGGTCCGAAGCGAACGTCCGCACATCGATTCGCTGATCTGGATATAGGCTGACGAATCCCACTTGGCGCGAGCCTCGGCATCATGCATGAGCGGGCGCAACGAACGTCCGCGCATGCTCGATGGAGTCTGTATGCCTGCTGCATCCAACAAAGTCGGAGTGAGGTCCATCAGCGTGATGATCTCGTCCACCGTCTGCGCATGATCGTATCCCGGTCCTGAGATAATGAATGGCACGCGAATCGACGAATCGTGAGGGGAACGCTTGTACTCGCCCATGCGCGTGCGGAAGGTGCATCCATGATCGGAGAAAAATAAAATGATCGTGTTCTCGAATTGTCCAGTTGTTTTCAGCGTGTCAACGACTCGTCCAAGAAACAATCGTCGATCGCTTGAACACAGCCATAGTATCCGGGAAGGTGTGACTTGAAGTGGGCCCCTATCCCCGGCAGACCTGTTTGCCAATTCCCTGGCAGGCCCATCAAATCGGGTGGTACATAGGAATTCTTAAAGGTCCCTTGGTACTGTGCAGGGGCCACGAATTCGTCTATATCGTTTTGGTGATGTGGTTCCAGTTGAGAGAGGAACAGCAACCATGGCCGCTCATGCTTCTGCTCCAGAAATCCAACTGCGCGGTCCGTCAAAAAATCGACGCGGTATTCGTTCTGAAAACCGATATTCTTTCCAGCATTATTCCAATAAGACCCGTGATTCGGATGGGAGACTACCTCCAGCACATTCGCGCCCTCCCACAAGTCGTCAAAACCTCCACAAGAGGGTCCTGGCGGGATCCACCCCACCTGCCTCTCCCCGCGATCGTTGCTATTCGCGGAGACGTGCCACTTCCCAATGACCGATGCGGTATAGCCATTCTTTCGAAACTCCGTCGCTATAGTTGGCAGCGAATGATCCAGCTCCAAACCGAGCTTCCACACGCCGGTCTCGGTCGGATACCGGCTCGTAAGGAATGAAGCTCGCGACGGAGAACAGAGCGGATTGCTTGCCATGCAATTGCGGAACATCGTTCCACGGCGAGCCATCGCATCCAGATTTGGTGTGCGCGTGGATGGGTTTTCGCCGTAGGCACCCACAAAGTCACTTCGAAACTGGTCTGCGCAAATCATAAGGACATTCGGCCGACGCACCACACGTGGATCAGCGTGTAGAGATTCTGCGGCTGCTGCAAGAGCACCGGAGGCGAGTGCAGCGTTGCGAATAAACTCGCGGCGTGTAGCGATGAGACGTCGGCTGTTTGTCATGACTCAGAAACTCCTGGATTGCGGTCAACCTAGCCGAGAAATATTGGCCCTTGATACCATCGTTTGCAATCGATTGACACTCATTTGACTCTAAACTATAGTGGCCCCAGGGCGCGGCTTCGATCACGAATTTCAACTCGCTAAGGACAACAATGAATTTGCACTTGACACCCGGAAAGCTGGCGGGCTTACGAGCAGTTTCCGATGATCGCGGAGTGATTGCCGCTGCAGCGATGGACCAACGAGGCCTGTTGAAGCAGATGCTGATGAGGGAGCTGGGTCGAAAAGAGGTCTCGGACGCGATGATGTCCGAGTTCAAGCAGATCGTCGCCCGCACCTTGACGCGGCACGCCTCATCTATTCTCCTCGATGTGCAGTACGGCCTGGAAGCCACAAAAGATATCAATGGTAAAGGTCTGTTGCTGGCGTATGAGAAGGCTGGATATAGTCCTGACCAGCCCGAACGCCTCCCCACCTTGTCCGAGGGCTGGTCCGCCATGCGCATTAAGGAAGCCGGCGCTGATGCGGTAAAGATTCTGGTGTACTACTCCCCTTTTGAGAAAGAGTGGGTCAACGACCAGAAGAGAGCCTGGGTGGAACGAGTTGGCGCAGAATGCCGAGCCATCGACATCCCTTTCTTCCTGGAATTCCTGGGGTACAGTGTGCATGGCGAAGACGAGGCTGGACCAGAGTACGCCAGGCGCAAACCAGAACTCGTGCTTCGCTCCATGGAGGAGTTTACGAAGGAGCGGTACGCTGCGGACGTGCTAAAGGTCGACGTTCCAATTCAGATGGGTTACGTGGAGGACACAAAGGCATTCCGAGGCAATGCCATCCACAGCCGCGACGAAGCCAAGCTTCTGCTCAGACAGGCAGCGGACGCGACGGATCTTCCCATTGTGTATCTCTCAGCTGGTGTTTCCAGCCCTGTGTTCATTGAAACGTTGGAGCTGGCGGCAGAGGCAGGTTGCGAGTTTCACGGCGTTCTGGCTGGTCGCGCAACCTGGCAGGACGGCGTTCCCGTTTATGTGAAGCAAGGCGCGGCTGCCCTGGAGGACTGGATGAACTCGCACGGCAAAGAGAATATACAGGCTCTCAATCGCACGCTACGATTGGCTCAGCCGTGGCAACAGGCGCGAAGCGTACGAGCATCAGGCGAACTCGTGTCGCTCTGATCCTATTGGAAGAGCCATAATTTTATTTAGACGGAGTCCCCGTTGCCAGAGCCAGCCGAACAGTGCGAAGAGGTCGCTCCGTGGACTCCGAACTCTCCGCTGTTCAGGCGCCGATGGGTCATCCTCGCGCTCTTGTTCACGATTACGGTCATCAACTTCATCGACCGTCAAACGCTTTCGGTGCTTGCGCCGGTAATCCGGAACATCTTCCATCTCTCCAATCAACAATACGGCCGGATCGTCGCGGCGTTTCAGTTCGGAATGATGTCCGGTGAATTTCCCATGGGCTCATTGATGGACCGGTGGGGAACGCGACTTGGCCTGTCATTCGCCGTCTTGTGGTGGTCAACCGCAACGGGTGCGCAGGTCTTTGCGCGTTCCGGCGTGCAGTTCGGCGCGCTCCGCTATTGGATGGGAACGGGCGAGTGCGGCAATTTCTCGGGAGGCGTCAAAACTGTCACTCGTCTCTTTTCCAGGACAGAGCGGACGTTGGCGATCGGCATATTCAACAGCGGAACAATGATCGGAGCTACGATCGCCCCGCCGCTGATCGTATTTCTCCTCAGTCGATATGGATTCCGCACGGCGTTTCTTATCCCCGCATTCCTTGGGTTCCTTTGGCTCATTCCGTGGTGGATCTTCTACAAAAGCGAACCGGAACCAACCACTCCAGTTGGACAAATTCCCGCTTCGCTCAAATCGCTGCTCTCTGACTCGTCAACCTGGGCGGTCATGTCGTGTCGTTTTTTCAATGGACCAGTCCTTCAGTTCTACTGGTATTGGATTCCGAGTTATCTGTATAGCGTCAGGCATTTGTCGATGCTTCAGATCGGATTTTTAGGCTGGATTCCCTACTTGCTCGGCGATATCGGCGGCGTCCTGGGCGGGTCCGCAGCAGGAATCCTGCTTCGCCGGGGAGTGCCAGTAGCGAAGACGCGGAAACTCCTCATGTACGCCAGCAGTATCTTCTGTCTCATCAGCTTTTTCGTGCCGTACGCTGATGGAAAGGTGACGGCGATCGCAATGATTGGCATTGCTTTGACGGCAGATAATTTCCTCTCGGCCAACATGTACGGCGCGGTAACCGATCTTTTTCCCGACCAGAACGTCGGCCGCGCTACCGGCCTGACCGGAGTTGCCGGCGGTCTCAGTGGGCTGCTGTTTCCCTTGCTCACGGGCTACCTGGTTGATCGGTTCTCATACACGCCGGCTTTCCTCATGGTCGCGGTCATGCCTCTCATGGGGACGTTCATGCTCTTCCTATTTGGCCTTAAGTATCGAAGGCTGTCTCAGAAAGGCGGCATGGAGGAGACGACGTAAGGGGCGGTTCGTGCAAGCTTTCATTGACAATCATTTGTAATCGATAATAGTCTTATCAAACTTTCTGGAGAAAGCAGCGCTTATGGCCTCGGTAAATCTTATGGTAGTGCAAGGGGGCGGCCCAACGGCTGTCCTGAATGCGAGCCTTGCGGCTATCGTATCGGAGGCGCAAGGTCATCCAGAGATTCGCAGGATCCTAGGTTCGCGCGACGGTATTCTAGGGCTGCTGCGCGAAGATGTCTCTGATCTCACGCTGCTATCCGAAGCTAAGCTACAGCAATTGCGGCGCACACCCGGTGCCGCACTGGGATCGTCCCGTCACAAACCGACCGAAGCCGAACTTGACGTTCTGGCAGCAACGCTGCATAGGTTCGACATAGGATATTTACTGTTCGTCGGCGGAAACGGCACCATGCACGGCGCACGGTTGATCAGCTCCTTTCTCCAATCCATCGGATTGGGTATCGCCGTTGTCGGCATACCCAAAACTGTCGACAATGATCTCGTGCAGACGGATCGGTGTCCTGGATTTGCGAGCGCGGCGCGTTACCTTGCGGCTTCAACTCGGGAACTGGGAGCAGACCTCCGTTCCCTTCCCCAGCCGGTCACGATCCTCGAAACCATGGGACGGAGCGTCGGCTGGCTGGCGGCCTCGACTGTTCTAGCGCAGGCTGAGGGTAACGGAGCGCCGCATCTCGTTTGCATTCCGGAAATTCCTTTCGAAACCGGGTCATTTCTCGCCGAGTTGGATCGAATAGTCCGATCCAATGGGTATGCGGTCGTCGTCGTCGCTGAAGGTATCGCCAATGCGAACGGAGATCCGGTCTACCAGTCGCTTGATCAGTCGCAGACCGATGCGCTCAATCGGCCGATGGTCGACGGGGTTGCGCAACATCTCGCTGGGATTGTCAGTCAACAATTGGGAATCCGCTGCCGCAACGAAAAACCTGGCCTTCTCGGCCGTTCTTCGATCGCGCTTGCATCGGAGCAGGACCGTGCAGATGCCGCCCTTGTGGGCCGCGCCGGAGTCCAAGCTTTGGTCTCCGGCCAACGAGACACAATGGTCTCACTGCAACCGCTCAGCGGGGGCCTGACGCCCGGGTTTCGCATGGTGCCTCTAGCCGAGTGCGCAGGTCATGAGCGTCCGATACCGGCAAAGTGGCTGCAGACCGGTCCCATACCCGTAAAGCAAGCTTTTCGCGAGTATCTCGAGCCGTTGGTCGGAATGCTCGACCAGCATTTAGTTGACTTGCCGCGAGCCACGGTTCCAGAAGGAGACAACATCCAGTGATTAGCAAGGATCAGATCGATTCGCCCAGCACCGAGCGGGTTGGAGTATTAATCTTCGGACGCAAGCGTCCCGGCTTCGATCAGAGTTGGAGTGCCGAGATCCGGGATCGGTGCCGGCGGGCCCTCGGCGGTCTTGGGCTTACTTGTTTCGGCAGCGAAGCTCCGGTGTTCGATGATCCATCGGTGCACGCTGCGCTGAGTGAAATCGAGAGCAATGCATGCCGAGCGCTGATTGTTATCCAGCCCTCCTTGGCTGACGGCCAGTATGCGCTTACAGTCGGTCAACGCTGGAAAGGTCCCGTTATCCTTTGGGCAACTCCTGAACGCCCGGGCGACGGTAAAGTCAGTTCCTGCTCTCTGGTGGGACAACACCTATGGGCTTCGATCTTTCGCCAGGCGAACCATCCTTTTGTTTTCCTGTACGGCGCCCCGGAAGAGGTCCATGACGATCTCCTCCAAGCGGTCGCCATCGCGAGAACGATTGAGAAGTTGCGGAACGCAAAGGTTGGTGTGATCGGCTCTCATGCGCCAGGCTTTATCGACCTTGCTGCCGACCCTTTCCTGATTCGCAAGACGTTTGGACTTCAGCTGCACCAACTCAGCCTCCCTCAGTTCATCGACCGCGTCCGCGCAGTATCCGTAGATGCGGTGCGTGCCGATCTGGAAACTATTGGCAAACTGTCTTTGCGTCTTACGGATGGTGGTGAAGCGGCGACAAACGATGCACTGGAGATGAACGCGCGTTATTACGTTGCGCTGCGCGAACTGATGGACGAGTTCAGCCTGGATGCGCTCACCATCCAGTGCTGGCCGGAACTCCCCAATGTCCTCGGTCAGTGGCCATACTTTGCGGTGTCCCGCCTGTCGGCGGAGAACAAAGCCGTAGCTATCGAAGGCGATGTCGACGGGGCCATTGGGTCGCTACTGAGTAAATCTCTCGGCATTGGTCCGGGTTTCCTTACAGACTGGCTTGAGCATGACGAAAACACGATTTTCTTCTGGCACCCCGGCATGGCACCACTCGACATGTGCAATGCCGCAGGCTGTGATGACGGTCCCACCCTCGGCGAACACTTCAACGGAGCGCGGCCTTTCGTAGTGGATGGTCCAATCCGCACCGGCTCGCCTGTCACCGTCGCTCGCTGGTGGCGCTGCGATGGACGCTACCACGCCACGGCCTTTGAAGGTCGGGCCATCCCGCCGCGCCGGCACGTCAGCGGCAATAGCCTTCTGGTGGAGTTTGAGGAAGGGCGAATCCCTCAGCGTTTCGAACGTCTGATACATGCTGGTCTACCGCATCATGTGTCTGTTTACTTTGGCCGTCATGAATCCACGTTACGCAAGGTTGCCGCTATTCTCGATGCCGAATGGCATAGTTAGTTCGAGTCACATGAACCCAAGTTGATGTACGATAGGTTGCAATCAATTACTCTCGAAGGGAGCACATCTTTGATCTCAAGAATCAATCGCTCGAGAAAGAAAGCCACGAAGGGCTCCGGACTTTCGCGGGTCGTGCGGCACGAAGTGCGTGAAGAGATTGAGCGGCGGATTTTGTCGGGGGAGTCGAAACCCGGGGAACGGCTTAGTCAACAAAGCCTGGCGCGCGAGCTCGGTGTAGCCCAGGGCACCGTCCGAGAGTCGTTGATGGAGCTTCATTGGCTCGGCCTTGTCGAGTCGACAGATCGGCTTGGGGTATTTGTCGACAAGCTCGATATCGGCCGAATCTGCGAGGCTTATCTAGTGCGCGAGGTTATGGAGGGTTTGGCTGCACGCTTGGCGTGCCAGAATGCGGGGCGCTCTGACATTACGTCGCTACGGAAGCTGGCTGACCGGATATTCGAACTCGCACAATCTGACGATGCGGAGACGGCGTCGCTCGACCGCCAATTTCACTTGGGTATTACTGAACTATCGAGGAACGCCACCCTATTGAAACTGGCAAGCACGTATCGCGCGCTCGGCATGACAGTTCGTGCCTTCCGCGAGCCGACAGTCATTCACGGGGAGCATCTACGAATTGTCGAAGCAATCGAACACGGGCTAGCTGAGGAAGCTGAGTGCCAGGCTCGCAACCACGTGGTTGGAGCGCGGCAGATGATTGAATTGCGCGTTCAGCAAGGCTTGTTCGTACCTACATGGGTAAAGTAATGGTCGTTCTTAAGGAGGTTCCAGAGCTATCCGGCGCGGAATTGTCGCCCCTTGGCAGCTTCATCGCCGGCAACTGGGTCCACACCCAAACGGAAATGGATGTTATCAATCCGGCCACCGCGAAACCGTTCGCCACTGTTTCCACGATTGACGCCGGGCACGTGCGAACTGCTTTGGACGCCGCGGAAGTAGCACTCAATGGCTGGCGCGAGACTCCGGCTGTGGAACGTGCAGACATCCTGCAGCGCGTCGCAGCCGAGATCCTCCTACGCCGCGATGCCATAGCCGAAACGATCACACTCGAAAATGGAAAGCCGCTTGCCCAGAGCCAGGGCGAAGTCTCCATGGCCGTCGATCACCTGCACTGGTTTGCCGGCGAGGCCCGGCGTATCTATGGCAGGACGATTCCAAATCCAGTTCGCGGAAAGCGTCACCTTGTTGTCAAGACGCCCATTGGTGTCGTCGGTGCGATCTCTCCCTGGAACTTTCCGCTCGTCCTTGCTGTGCGAAAGATTGCGCCTGCGCTGGCAGCTGGGTGCCCCGTAATTTTGAAGCCTGCTTCGCAGACGCCGCTATCTGCGATCAGGCTGGCTGAGTGCATGGTTGCCGCCAGCGTCCCATCCGGATTATTCCAGGTGTTACTCGGGGATCCGGCGATGATTTCGACAGAGTTCTTAACCAGCGCGATCTGCCGCAAGGTCAGCTTCACTGGTTCCACTCGCGTGGGCCGCATGCTGATTGAGCAGGCCGCAAAAACGATAAAACCGCTTTGCCTGGAGTTGGGTGGGCTAGCTCCCGTGCTCGTCTTCGACGACTGTGATCTGGACGTAGCCGTGCGCGAGACGATCCTTGCAAAATTCCGTAATACCGGACAGTCCTGCATTGCCGCAAATCGAATCTATGTTCAGCAGGCTATCTACCGGCGATTCGTCGACCGATTCTCCGAAGCCGTTTCACGGCTTCAGACTGGGCCGGGAATGACTGCGGGCATGGACGTGGGCCCACTCATCAGCGAGATTGGATTGCAGAACGCCCTTCAGCACATTGACGATGCCGTCCATAGGGGCGCGCGTGTTGCTATAGGTGGGAAGCGCGTTCCGGACTTACCCGGCTATTTCCTGCAGCCGACCGTCTTGGAAGGTGTGAGTGACGACGCCAACTGCATGTGCGAAGAGACCTTCGCTCCGATCGCTCCGATTTGCAGCTTCGATACGGAGGCTGAGGCCATCCAGCGAGCCAACAACTCCGCGTACGGTCTTAGCGCCTACGCAATGACTCGTGATTTCGGTCGGATCATGCGGCTCAGCGAGCAGATCGAAGCCGGCACTCTGGGCATCAATGACGGGGCCCCAACTGTTAGTTCTTGCCCGTTCGGCGGCGTGAAGCAAAGTGGATGGGGCCGCGAACTTGGAGCTGAAGGTCTCGAAGCATTTCTTGAAACAAAGCATGTCTCGCTCGGACACTTGGAATAGCTGCAAGCGTTCCAGAATGAGCGACAAGGAGAAGAGGACGAATGATTCACTTCCTTACCCATGATGCGGTTGACGATGTCGGCGTAGCCGTCGTTGATCTTGAATCCGGCACGGATTGCATAGGTCGTAACCTCGCGGACAACTCGGCATTGAGCGCGCGGACGGAACAAGCAATTCCACTCGGTCATAAGCTGGCGCTTAAAGACTTTGCGGTTGGCGACGAGGTGACCAAGTACGGATGCGTCATCGGCCGCATCGTTCAGCCTGTAAAGGCCGGTCAGCACGTTCACACGCATAATTTGAAGACCAAGAGGTGGGCATGAGCACAGCAGAACGGAAAGTCCTTGGATATCGGCGTGAGAACGGCACAGTCGGCGTGCGCAACCATGTCATTGTTCTTCCGGTGGACGACATCTCCAATGCCGCATGCGAGGCCGTTGCCAACAACATCAAGGGATCGATGGCGCTCCCGCACGCTTACGGCCGGCTGCAGTTCGGCGAAGATCTCGATCTTCACTTCCGTACCATGATCGGAACCGGCAGCAATCCAAACGTAGCCGCAGTGGTCGTCATTGGCATTGAAGATGGCTGGACAAATCGGATCGTAGAGGGCATTGCGAAGACTGGCAAACCGGTCAGCGGGTTCTCCATCGAGGGCAAGGGAGACATCCGGACTATCGCCGACGCTTCTCACCGGGCAAAAGAGTACGTACAGTGGGCGTCTGAACTACAACGCACCGAGTGCCATTTGCACGAACTGTACATTAGTGTGAAATGCGGTGAGTCCGACACTACGACAGGACTCTCCAGCTGTCCAACCGTGGGTAACGTCATTGACAAACATTGTGCGATCGGTGGAACGGCATCGTTCGGCGAGACCAGCGAGTTGACCGGCGCCGAGCATATCGTCGCCGCCAAAGCCGCCGACGAAGACGTGCGCAAGGACTTCTTTGCGGCTTTCGAGAATTACACAAAGCTCGTATTCGATCGAAAGACCGATGACTTATCCGAGTCACAGCCCACCAAAGGCAATATCGCCGGCGGTCTCACAACAATTGAGGAGAAGGCGTTAGGGAATGTTGAGAAGTTAGGCAAGAGAACAAGATTCGTTGGTTGCCTTCCCCCAGCAGTTGCGCCTTCCAAGTCGGGCCTTTGGTTCATGGATACATCCAGTGCGGCGGCGGAGGCAGTTACGCTCTGGGCAGCGTCGGGAGCAGTGGTCCACTTGTTTCCAACCGGCCAGGGCAACGTGATCGGAAATCCCATCGAGCCCGTAATCAAACTGAGTGGAAATCCGAAGACGGTCAAGACCATGGGGGAGCACATTGACGTTGATGTATCCAAAATCCTGCAGGGTGAAATGACACTGGATGAAGCCGGCGACACTTTGATCGACATGATTGTGCGCACGGCAAATGGTCGTATCACTGCAGCCGAAGCCTTGGGCCATCGCGAGTTTTCGATGACGAAGCTTTACCGGAGCGCCTGATCGCTGGACGCGGCAAACTTCTATGAATCACTTTCGGCCATCTTATCTGCGCAAATTGGTCTCCGACTTGGCGACCCAAGTGGGAGTCGAGTCCGATGATGCTGCGCTGTTTGCCAGGGCCCTCGTTGATGCCGACCTGCGCGGCACGTCGACCCACGGAGTCTCCCGCCTTGGCATTTACCTGACGCGTATCGAGAAGTGCCTCATCGATCCAAAGGCAAAACTCCACATTGATACTCATCGCGGGGGCGTTTTGGCGGTCGATGCAGGCAATGGTCTTGGGCAAGTACAAGCCACGAAGGTACTCGACCTGCTTCTTCCGCTAGCACGAACTAACGGCGTAGCGGCTGCAACCATTCGCAATTCACAGCACTTCGGCGCGCTGAGCTTCTACTGCAATCGCGCCGCGGAGCAAGGAACCATACTCCTGGCCATGACTGGTTGCGAACCGGCAATGTCCCCCACGGGAGGATACGAGCCTTTCTTCGGCACCAATCCTATCGCGGTCTCCTTCCCTACTGAACATGGCGCGCCCGTAAAGATCGATCTCGCCACTTCGATCGTTGCCAGGGGAAACATCATCGCAGCAAACCGCAAAAAGCAACCGATAGAGGAAGGGTGGGCGCTCGATCCACACGGACAGCCCACGACCGACGCCGCACAGGCGCTTCTCGGCACTGTGCAGACCATGGCAGGTCACAAGGGTTATGCGCTTGCTCTCATGGTTGAAGTCTTCAGCAGCGTACTTTCCGGCGCATCGATCGGATCGGACATAGGTTCTATGTACAAGGACCTTGATCGCAAGCAGAACGTCGGTCACTTCTTTTGCTTGTTTGATATTTCAGCATTTATGAACCCGCATCTTTTCAAGAAGCGAATGGACGCGACCGTTATTAAACTGAAGTCAAACAAGCGCCGCCAGGGCGTCGAGGAGATTCTCATCCCAGGAGAACGCTCCTCCCGATTGGCAGAGCGAAGCGCGCTCAAAGGAATCCCCCTGAGTGACGAAACGGTCTCCGACCTGAAGCAATGGTGTACGCGTCTTGGTGTGCCGTTTCAATTCGATCTGGTGGAGGTCTAGCAGATGCCGGACATCCTGATCTCTGAGAATATTACCGGCGTCGCGGTCGACTCCCTTGCCGCACGCTTTGATGTTGTCATCAAACCTGAGTTGTGGCGCTATCCGGAGGTTTTGGCCGATGAAATCACAGGTGTGCGCGGTTTGATCATCCGCAATCAGACCAAAGTCACACGTGACCTACTAAGCGCCGGCACAAAACTTGAGGTAATTGGGCGGGCTGGAGTCGGACTGGACAACGTGGATGTTGCTGCTGCCTTCCAAGCGGGAATCATCGTAACCTCCACGCCGGATCAGAACGCAATAAGCGTAGCTGAGCTTGCCATTGGGATGATGATCGCACTCGCCAGGCATATTCCTGCAGCTAACATAGACACAAAGGCGGGTCACTGGAATCGGCAGCGTTTTGTGGGAACCGAACTCTATGGAAAGACCTTCGGCATCATAGGAGCCGGAAAGATTGGTTTTTTATCTGCTCGTCGCGCGCAGGCATTCGGAATGAAAATCATCGCTTTCGATCCATTTCTCAGCAATGACAACGTCTACCTCGCGGAACTTAACGCAGAACTCATTCCGCTGGAGTCTCTTCTAGAGCGAGCTGACGTCGTATCGTGCCACCTGCCTGCAACGCCTCAAACGACGCGACTCCTCAACGCCCGGGCGTTCGCTCGCATGAAGCCATCCGCGATTTTCCTGAACACTTCTCGCGGCGAAGTCATTGATGAAAACGACCTCTTCCAAGCGTTGCGTGCCGGAACGATAGCGGGTGCAGCTCTCGACGTAAGGGCGGTTGAACCACCGACGGACTCTCATCTGGAAAGCATTCCGAACCTGCTCCTCACACCTCATATCGCAGCGCTCACCCAGGAAGCGCAACTGCGAGTCACAGCCGCGATCTGTGATGATGTGGGGCGAGTCCTTAAAGGCGAAAGACCTTTGAATGCTGTTCGGATTCAACAAAGGGACTTCAATGAGACCGTTTCACCTCTATTTGGCTGACAGAGGAACGTCCATGTGCCTCAAACGGCACTATGCTGTAAAGGGCAGCAATCTTCTATGTTGCCCGTCTGGCAAATGATCCCCAGAAGAATCATCACGTCGATGTCCGATCCCTTACGATCAGATATATGAACATGAGCGGCACGATCATGCGCATCACATCGTTTGGGGCTGCAATTCTGGCTCTTACCTTAGGCTGCCGTTTGCATGCACAGGAGCAAGTAGATGTTGACCGTGACCTTGTCAACGCACAGTTACCGTGGCATGCCGCGGAGCTCGACTCGCAAGGCAAATTAGTCCCCTGGTTCGAAGCGGACAAAAATCTCGGCTTCGACAAGGTGCTGCATTTGGCTTGGGATTTCATCGAGCACCAGGTGAAGATCGATCCGAAGACCGGCCAAAAGGTGTATCTAACCAATGCCGCCTTCGATGCCAACACTGGGCTCGGCACTTACTGGCAACACAACCCTGCCAGCACATATGCGCAGTTCGTCGACTCCGTCGTGGCTTGGTATCCCTATTCAGGCGATAAGGAAGCAGTCAACGTTGCTCGCTCGATGCTGGATTATCAGCTCGCCCGAGGAACCACCCCAGCGAATTGGGATTGGGCAAGTGTCCCTTTCGCCACAAGCTGCGGCGGTGACCTGGAGTACGGCAAGTGTATGAAGGGATTGCCACGCGATTTCTATGGAGGAATCGAAACAGATAAGGTAGGCGAACTCGGAGTCGGCTACGTTCTATTTTACGAGCTGACGGGTGAGAAGAAATATCTTGTAGCGGGGATTGCATGCGCGGAAGAGCTGGCGAAGCATATCCGTCCGGGAGACGAGACTCACACACCGTGGGCCTTTCGCGTTAACGCGAAGACGGGAGAAGTGCTGAACGGGGAAGAATATGGAGGGATGATCGTAGCTCCCGTCCGTTTGTTCGCGGAACTGATCCGGCTTCAGCAAGGAGATGTTGCTGGTTACGAAGCAAGTCGGAAGACGGCCTGGAGTTGGATCAAGAAATATCCACTGCACAACAATAGGTGGAGCGGGTATTTCGAAGATGTTGCCAGATCTGTCGACAACGACAACCAGGCCAGTCCAACGATGACTGCGTACTACATCCTCACGCAAGCGGATCCAGCTTCTGTAGATCCCGAATGGGCGACGGATGTAGGTCGCCTTATCGACTGGGTAAAGAAGCATTACGGCCGCGGCCCATACTTCGGAGCCTGGGCGATTGACGAGCAGGGCCCCGCGCCTGATTACTCCGGCTGCTGCTCGCGCGGCGGGCTGGCAAGTGCGACGTCACGATGGGCGGCAGTGAACGCTCTCTATTTCGAGAAGGCAAATGACGGACAGGCACATAGTGACGCTTTTCGATCGCTGAGCTACGCAACGTACTTTGCCGCGGACGACGGAAAGGTTGCCTGCTGTGGGCTGGATTATGTCGGCTCTCCTGTCAATCAATCGACGTATTGGTTTGACGACGGATACGGTGATTACATCCGCAACCTCCTCTGGACGCTTAGTGCGATGCCTGAACTGGCCCCCAAGCATGAAGATCATCTCCTTCGATCCAGTTGTGTCGTGCAGCTGGTTGAATATGAGCGGCGAAGCATTCACTACCGGACTTTTGGGAAGGCCGCCACGGAAACATTGCGCCTAAGCTACAAGCCAGCCACAATCAAAGTCGGCGGTTCGTCGATCAGCCTGAGACGAGATCTGAAAGTCCAGGGTTATACGATCACAGCATTACCCGATGGCGACTACTTGCTGCGCGTACGTCACACCAATTCGGACGATGTTCAAATCACGGGCTAAACGGTCGCTCTATACGAGACTCATGTGCCCGGGACTCAAACCCCGGTAGCCATTCGAAGGCGCTTCAGTCGCTGGTTCCCTGCCCTGCTTTCCTAGACGAGCAGCCCGGCTTCGGCTGTTACATCGGTTTGAGAGATTACCCGACCTCAATGAGCAAGGCTTCCGGTACAACACCGGAAGAATATGAGTGATGCTGACCGCTTCTCCGCGGTCATCTCTCAGGTTGCCGGCAAAACGCCTCACCTACGCCGAAGTCACCGGCAAGGTGGGAGAAACGATCAACTAAGTCTTACGGTCGGCTTAAGCGCGGGAAGAGGAAGCGCGTTTAGACTTGCGCTTCTCCTCCCGCGCCTTTTTCTCCTGCTCCATCGCGGCCTTAACGGCCTTGGGACCGGCGTTGAGTATTGCTTTTGCTGCCTTTTCGAAACCTCGATATTCATTGGTCGCCATCGGCAGTCCTCACTGCTTCTAATTCTTGTAAAAGGTGTGTTTCGCAGATGAGCGTTCCAAGGCATGCACAGTGACCTTCCTCTTGCGTGCGGCACCCACGAAGTCCTTCGTGTCGAAGGCCTTGTCCGCGCCCAGCGTGATGCGCCTGGATCGGTCTTTCTGCTTCTCCTCGAGCATCAGCAGCGCGGCCTCGCGTTCGGCATAGCCGTCGGCCGTAGTCGCCATCGCGGCGGCGATCAGGCCGTTGCGGTTCTCCACCAGCGCATGGCCCAGATAGGCCAGGTGCGACTCCTTGCCATAGCTCTTCTTGTACAGCCGGGCATCCGGGTCCGTGGTCGATTCGTGCGTCTCGTTCGAACGCTTCTGGCCGTGGAAGTTGCTGCCGTCACCGTCGTCGGAACCGTCCTTCGGGTGGAAGCTCTTCTGCGATGCCCATGCCTGGATCAGCGTGCCATCGACAGTGAAGTGATCGTCCGACATATATGGCTTCGCCCGCTGGTTCACCTCCGCGAAGAAACGCTGCGCCATCTCCGAGTTCAACAAGCGATCGCGGTTCTTCGAGAACACCGCATGGTTCCACATCACATCGTCCATGCCCAGGCCCAGGAACCAGCGGAACAGCAGGTTGTAGTCAATCTGCTCTACCAGTTGCCGCTCCGAGCGGACCGAGAACAACACCTGCAACAGCAGTGCCCGCAACACATACTCGGGCGCGATCGAACGCCGTCCCATGTCCGAGTACAGCGCGTCGAACTCCCCGCTCAGCGAACCCAACACCTCGTCGGTCAGATTGCGAATCGCACGCAACGGATGATCCTGAGGAACCCGCTGCTCCAACGATACAAAGTGGAGTGCCCGGCTTGCTTTGTACCAGTGGCTAAGCGAGAACTGGACAAGGAGAGCGTATGGGACGAGGGAAGAAGTACCAGCCTGAGCAGGTGGTAAACCTGCTGCGTCAGATCGAAGTGGGC
>JAABUV010000230.1_pt1 | contig 85045 bp, 104 predicted proteins | sample 5559971 | NCBI WGS metagenome assembly JAABUV01 (sample SAMN10711881, study PRJNA513362) | rock metagenome | isolation source: Antarctica rocks | place: Antarctica: Victoria Land, Knobhead nord | collected 2015-12-19 | reverse complement strand
CGACCGCACCAGGCGCGCCGGCCTCGCCAAATGCGGTGCTGGGCCGGCCGAGCACCAACTTCGATCCGCGCATGAAGGCCGGCCGCGTGCTGGAGGAGATGCAGACGAAGGCTGCGGCGCGCGCGGCCGCGCGGAGGGCGCCTCCCGGCGGCCCAGCGTAAAGCAGGGTTCCTGTCCGTGCCGGGGCGGGCGCAGAGGCGGCCGCGGCCACACGAGCACTGCCAGCGGCGCATGCAGGCAAGCCGTGCACGTGCTGCGGTTGCGTGCGCATATGCAGCGCAGGATGCGTGCTGACGCGTCTCGTGAACCTGGGAGTTTTCAGGGTCTGTACGTGAACAGCCACGGAGGGCGCCCCGGGGGACTGGTGGGACGCGCTACGCGCGCAGGACATGGGGAGAGGTCATGCGCACATGAGATTCCCTAGAGTCCCCCCTGGTGAGGTTGCGTGTTGACGAAGGGTCTGTTTGGGGTTGTTTCTTTGGCGACCGCCTGAAGAAATGTATTCAGGCTCGTGGCCGTTGTTGAGGATGTCTGTGGCAGGGGCGGGATGAGGCTCATCTCAGTGCTTGTTGAAGTGAACATGTTGTCGCTAGCTGCCGTGGCACAGAAGTGGTGTCTGCTTGTTGCATTCTGTCTTGTTCAGCACCTGAGACGTCAAACCTTTTACAGCGAAGGGATGGCGGCGCGGAAAACCTCAATGATAGAGGCACCATAGGCATCTGGCATGTCTGCGTGTTATGAACGCCGCTTGTGCTTGACGCTGGATACTAGCGTTTTGCAGCATGGTCCTGCATACTGCTTGGCTTCCATACCGCGTACTTGCGGGTTTTTTTGTGCTTTGTTCCTCTCCTGCGGCAGGAGTCCGGCTACATGCTCCTGCCACAAAGGGTTATGTGAGCAGACCAGCTGGCATGAACCATGCTCGCTGCCGCATCGACATGTAGGCCATGCCAGTCGGGCCGCCCTTGTACTTGGCAATGTGTTGTTGTAAGCTGATTACCTGTTCACCCTTTTGCCTCGCTTTGCACACCTTTTGCACATTCTTTGGCCGGCCACAAGTAGGTGCTGTGATGGTTCGCCGCCTCAGATCCAGACTGCTGCTTACATGCGAGACAGCCGCGCACTGCAACATGCAGCGCGCCGCCGCCCTCACGCCTTCCACAGCTTCCTGTACTCCGGCTTTGTGAAGACGCGCATCATCCGGCCGTCCTGGCCGCTCGTCGCGCCCTTGGGTATCTGCGCGGCGCGTCACAGCACTGGACCAAGACGTTGATGCCGCAATGCGCGAAGCGTTGCAATGCATGCAGACACAGCTAAGCTGTGACAGCTTTTCCTCGCAACAAATTAAAGACAGGGTGTTGCTTTCAAAGGCACCTTGAAGCTCGCCAGTGCCCGCTGCGCACATATTGGCAGCACAGGTCATGAGGCTGATGGGATCTGGAAGCAAGCGGACGGTGCAGCACCTCGATCATGTCATAGCCGTTTTGATCGACCAGGTGTGGTGTTGCATGCCGTGCCGCAGCTATGGCCTCCGCGTTCGCCTCCCTCAGGGCCTGCGCCAAGTTTGTGACTACCATCTCACCCTTGCATGGCTCTGCGTGTGTCATCAAGGTCTGTCAGAGTCAATGGAGCAGCCACCCTGGCCGATGACATGCCCGGTCATTGTCTGCCCAGCTGTAACTAGGATTGCAGTGGGATGCCAGGCATGCGTCGCAAAGGACATCAAATGCCGTGCATGCTGCGCATGGGCTGCGAGGTCAAACAGAGGTGGAACTGTATCAAAATTGTACAGAAGAAAGTTCCATGTCACAGATCACGATGCAGTGCGGGTCCAATCTCGTTTGTGGCCTGTGGCAGCTCGCCCCCACAAGCAAGCGCCTACCCTTACAGGCACGCCTGGGCAGGGGAGCGAGTAGAAGGCGCACCCGCAGGTCGCCGGTTGTGATGCGGTGCGGATACGTCTCGCCCAGGGCCACGCCCGCAGCCTCCAGCGCCGCCGCCGGCGCGGCCCACGGCGTGCGCACCCACTTGCGCGGCAGGCGCGCCAGCTCAGGCACCCAGCGTGTGACGTAGGAGGCATCGGGGTCCTGAGCGTCCCGCCAAACAGATGTCTCCCATGCTGTAAAATTTCAATGCAGTGCCATCTCATACCCTTCTGCTTCCCCTCCGATGTTTCGTCAAAACCTTCCTTGCGAGCCCACCAAGCAACCTTCAGGACAAGGTGCGAGGCGGGCGCGTGCGCGCGCCTGCGACGAGCTCGTCGGCAGCAGCGTAAAGTTCCACTGGTCCAGCCCGCTCTTGCCGGCGTTCTGCCTGTTCAGCGGCCGGGTGGATGAGTGCATCGCGCAGTCAGGAGTCAGGCCTGTGCTCGACACAGACAAGCCAGTTTCTGGTCAAGAAAGAACACACACAGACAATCACACACACTCACACCACAGGTCCTCACAAGCTGGTAGGCAGGAGGCAAGCAAGCCAGGGGCGATCAAGCCAGGACGCGCCACATCATCGAGTTGATGGCGAGATCCGCGTCCACCAGCGTGTAGTGGAACCACCTGCGCGCGCGCATGAAGGCTCGGCACTGCCCAAGACGCCTTTGACAAGACTTATAAGGCCGCCGGCTGGCAACCCTGGCACACTTGGGCATGCCTGCTCACTGCTTCCGCCGCAAGTGCGCCAGAACCACATGCATCCAGAACCACATGCATGAGCTCCGCCCCAGCCAAAAGGAGTTGCACCAGCAACCGCCACAGCCTTCCATGACGTCTGTGGCTCGCGCACACTCACGTCGCGCACCACTGCGCCATGTGCCTTCGCGCCCAGTGATGCCACAAAGCCGTCGTCGCGTGGGGCGCGGCTGAGGCACGCAGCGGGCGAGCCGCACGCCGGGCACGCACGCCTACGAGCCTGGTGAGGCTCTCTGTGCCCTCGAGGCGCAGCCCCAACAGAGCCAACGCGCAGCCCAACGGAGCCTGACGCAGGGGCCGGGGCGCGCCGGCAGCCGTGCACCCAGTGCAGGCTCAGGTACTCGACCAGGAAGGCCGCGCAGACCATGCGCACGCTCTGCTGCATCCAGCCAGTCGCCCAAAGCTCGCGCATGCCCGCATCCACCAGCGGGAAACCGGTGCGCCCGCGCTGCCACGCGCGCAGCTCCGCGGGCGCGTCGCGCCACGCCTGCGCGCGACGCGCCGCACGCCTTGTTCACCACCCGTGTCACATCTCAGTGCGCTACGCGCACCAGTGGACCACATGGAGCCAACATGCACTTCAGATGAAAACGCGGGCTGCACACCATATTAACCATAAATCTCTTGTCGCATGCATGCGCAAACAGTCGCGTATCCGGCACAAAATGCGCATGAGCCCAGCGCCCTGTCGCACACTGGGTGGCGGCACATCAAGCGCGCGAGCGCGCCTGGCGCGCGTAGTGCGGCCGGATGGGCTCCGCCGCCATGCGCGGCCAGTGCAGCAGCTGCCAGCTGGCCAGGTCGCGCCAGGCCAGGCGCCGGCTGAACGTCTTGCTGACCGCCGGCCCGCCGCGCGCGCGCGTCTCCTCGGTCAGCACACGCGCACTCAGCTGCCCGAAGTGCAGGTACGGCGACAGGCGCGACACTGCGCGCGCGTCCGCAAACTGCCGCTGCGCCTCGTACCGCGGGAAGCCTGCGCGCGCCGGACATGGCCGTGCAAATGTGGGCGCGTGCCATACTGCGCATGCGCGTTGCCTAACCAGAGGATGCAGCAGCTGTCACACTTAGCGGGCATGAGTGATGCTTTTCTAGTGACTCAGTGACAGCATGCCACAGAACCTCAGCCTGGGACCGCCGTGCTGCCGAAAGCCGCTACATGCCAGCAGGATGCTTGCAAATCGCCAGCTGCAGAGGATGTACCGCCCAGGGTGGTAGGCTGTACCTGGCAAGCTGGACATCCTTGCCAGCACACAGCTTTTGCGCAACAGTCCCGCACCTGATTCTTGCATAGGCAAGTGCACAAACAGGCACCTGAAGCCACCCTGGCGCACCGGCATCCAGGAACACGGCCATCTGGCACAGCGCGCCCGCTTCGCTGATGTCCCACGCGCCGCGGATGCCGGCCGCCCAGTCCACGGCGGAGCCGTCCGCGCGCGCGGGCATCGGCGCCAGCCCCAACTCGTCCAGCGTCAGGCCTGGCGCATGACGCTGAGCGGCTCTCGCAAGTCCTGCAACTCATCACCGCTCCTAGAAGTCGAGCCTTCTGCATGTGAGCTTGACAGTCTCTCCAGCGGCTGGCTGTCTGGCATGTAGTGTCAAGCTGGCTGGCACAGTAGCGTCATGCTAGCCCAATGAGAAGTGCCTATCAGCCAAAGGCTGAATGGGAGCCGTGCCCTTGCAACCAGGAAGCGCTGCGAAAAGAAGAAAGAGGTGTCTGGCTATTGCTTGGCAGCAAGCAGGGCCGCAGGAGGCACTGGGCAGGGCCTGCCTTCTGGCGCCTGGGCGGCGACAGGCAAGCGCTGCGGCGGCGGCAGCGACTTGGCCAGCTTGGGCAGCCGGTCCGTCGCCCTGCCGCGCGGGCAGCCGCGCGGTCGGTTGCATCAGCTGAATCGCATAGCAGAAACGAACAGGCCGCTCACAGTCCATGCGTGCACGCACTCGGTCTACAGCACGGGAGCCTTGCGGCAGCGGGATGCAACCAGCAGTGCCGCAGCGCTGCCCGTTATGGCGGCATGGCGGCGCGCCTGACAAAGGGCATGAGCGTGCCAAAGTGCCCATTGTAGCGCGCCATGTCGACCTGCTCGCCATGTCTCCGCCGGCGCTCACCCCGCCCGCAGCCAGCCGGCGCGGGGTTGGCGCGTTCAGCTGATTGTGTGTCCAGCGACTGTGTCATGCCGCATGGCAGATGCATGTGTGCATGGGTGGTCATGCATCTGCACGTGTACACTTGCATCGCGCCGCATTGTGTGCTGCTCGATGCCTTGTGGCAGGTGGTCGGCAGGAGCTGGTGTCAGCTGCAAGAGGCAGCGCGCCCTGGATGCAGTCTGCGAAAAGGCGCCTCGCAGCAGAGGCCGCTGCACACACGGCTGCCACGCCCAGGGCGCCGCGGCGCCGCGGGGCCGCTGAGCGGCGCGGCCGCGCGCGCGCGCGCAGAGGGCGCCTCGTGGCGGCCGGCCGGCGCGACCGTGTTCTGGCTGCAGGAGGCGCTGCGCTCGCTGGACGGCGACCTGCGCGCGCGCTTCGGCGCGGGCGCGGGCATTGCGTTCCGGCGCGGCCCGTCCCTGGCCGCGCTGCAGGGCGCGGCTGCGGAGCTGGGCGCCGGGGCCGTCTTCATGGGCCGCAGGTGGGCCGCGCCCGTCGCCGTCCTGTGTATGCCCGCCTGTGCTGACTGTCATGCTGTGGGTCGACACGTGGCTCGAAGCGGGGTGTGCTGGTTTTGCTGGTGTCGCGTTTGCAGCCGACATGCACGCAGGAGGCGCAGAGCGTGTGACGCGATAAGCAGGCACCGTGTGAGTCCCTGTCTGGCGCACGCGCACATGTGCTGCTATCCCTCAGGCCCCAAGGATCCTGGAGACGGTGTTTGAGGCAACAGTGGATGGTCAACGGCGAACAAGCAACTCAGCCTTTCGTGCATGTACTAGTTTGTGACAGTTGCCTGTTCGAGTCCTTGTGGCAAGGCGGCGCTGCGCGTGTGTCAGCAGGTACCCTACTGCCCAAGCACGCCCACATGCTGACACATGCGTGCGCCAGGTACGAGCCGGCCATGCTGGCGACGGACGCGGCTGTGACCGCGGGCCTGGAGGCGGGCGGCCTGGCTGTGCACAGCTTCAACACGCTGCTGCTGCGCGAGCCGGGCCGCACATCACCGTGTTCAGGACGTGTGCCGTTACATATTTCTGGCTTCTCTTTACTTGATAATGAGGCTTGATAGCAGCTTCTCAGCACAGACATCCAATTGAATCAAATCGTATACGAACATGCCTGACAATGCAGACTTGTGCACACCAGCCCAGAAGGTGGCCAGGCCAGAATATGACCAGGGCGCACAGGGCGCATATCTGTGTCATGGTTCTTGATGAACACGACCGCGCGCGTGGGCCACCAGCCGAGCAGCCCGGGTGGCTTGCCAGCGTTGTCGCGCAGGCGCCAGTACTGCGTGTTCTTCACGGCCTCCTGCAGCACACACACGCTCCGTTGCCAGCAGGCGATGGCACAGTATTGGACTGCTTCAAAACACCAGACATGCATGCATCCTAGATCCTCCGCGGCGCCCTAGCTGATGCTGGCGCTGACAACTGTCGCTGTATTGTCAGAAGTCTTTCAGTTTCATGGCCATGCGCGTAGAAAACCTATCGTAATCTTCAAACCTTCAGGGCGTGCGTGCACGCCTGCAGGATGCCCTTCATCGGGAAGTCAAACAGCGAGGCGGCGCCGCCGACGCCGTCTAAGTAGTCGCACAGCGCCTGCCGCGCGCCGTCCTGGTTGTGGTCCAGGTCGGAGCCGTTCCACCTGCGGCGCAGCGACCGCTGACAATGCCTTCCTGACGAGCATCACTCACGCACGCAGCGCGCATGCAGACGCGCGACGCCCCGCGATCCTAGTTCAAAACATGCCACGTGCCTGCCGCACATGGTGTGATGATGAGGCGAGCAGCCGCATCTAGCAACACACGCATGGAGCGCTCAATGACCAGAGCAGCTGCCTGCATGCGCAGTGCTCCACAACGCACCGTTCTGTGCGTAGCTATGCGCAGCAAATCCACATTTCAGCATTCTACCAGGATCTCGTCAAGCATACAACGCCAGTCAGTTACAGAATGCGGCCTCTGTTGCAGCAGGACGCGCACCGGCAGTCCACCCAGAACTCGCCAACGTTGAAGGCCGTGGCGCCCACAGTCTCCATCACGTACTCCTTGATGAACTGCGGGCCATAGCCCTTGACAAAGTCGAAGCGCCAGCCCTCGAAGCCGACATCGTCCTTGAGGTAGTTGAGCCACTCCTTGATGTTCGAGCGCAGGTCCGCGTTGGTGTGGTCCAGGTCTGCGCGCGCGCCGGGGCCGCCTTTGCGCCCACACACTTTCAGCAGGCCTACCAGGCCTGCCATGGCTCCCAGGACGCTCGGCGGTCGGCGAGTGAGCCTGCGGCAGGCTGGACGCTCCTCAGCGCGATAAAGGGGGCAGCGCTGACGCTAGAAAGGCCCCGTCCATGCGGAATCATGCCGGGCGGGCCCCAAAGCCCGGGCCCCAAGCCAAGGCCACACGATGCTGGCACAATACCATGATTCAGCAGCAGCCTGCACTTGGCCTCCAACTGCCTGAACAGCACGCAGGCCAGCAGGGGCGCCCGCCTGGCGCAGGGCCGTAGTCGGCGCCGGTGTCGGGGTTGCCGGTGCCCCCGAACTCGGGGTCGTCGCCAGTGATAGCCCACGCGCCCCAGTCGATCTTCTTGCCTTTGTGCGTCACGTCGTCGCTGTGCCCCCGCCCGCCCGGCTGAGCGAGCTGCAGCCACGGCCAGCAGGTGCTTGCGGGCTTGAGGGGGCAGGCAGCGGGCCACGCGGAGTGCTGCCAGTGCAACGTAGCCAGTGTGACAGCAACGCCTGGCGCACACCATCAGACACCCTCACAGGCCGCCTGTCATGGCTTTCAGTGCCAAGCAGTGGCCATGGGTCCCTGCCAATCCCTGCTATCGCGCTCGGCAGCCCAACTTGAAAGCCCGCCCCCTGCGCTGATACGCGCAAACAACGCCGTCGCCAAGCCCGCCGGCGTGGGCTACCCGCACCCGAAGCGGTTCCACACGCCGTGCTCGTCCTGCTTGTCCGCGCAGCGGTGGTTGACGACGACGTCGCACACGGGCACAATACCGGCGCCCTTGAGCGCCTTGTTCAGCGCCACCAGCTGCTCCTTGGTGCCGTACTTGCTGGTCAGGTTGTACAGCTGGCCGGGCAGGTACCCCTGGCGCGGGCGCGCGAGGGCGTGCCGCTGTCAAGCGCGCCAGAGCGCCGTGCACTGCCAGCCACTGACCGCTCCTGATGACCAGCCCCTGTCAGGGGTGCAAGCCTCACTGGAAGACGCTGCAAGAAGCCGCTCTGGCAGGCAGCCAAAGGTCCCACCCCACTGCCACCCACTGTATCCTTGTAGCACCAGGGGCATGCGCTCCCGGACCGCACCTGGTGGGACACGGACTGGCTAGGCGGCGGCAGCCACAGGTGCGTGATGCCCGCCCTCTGCGCGCAGCCGGCCAAGCGTCAGGGTAAGCAGGCGCCACCTGCCAGCGCACCCCTGTGAAGCCGCTCTGGCAGCGTGCAGCAGAGCACGGCGCGCAAAAGGCTCTTCCGGACGGGCAGGCGCAAGCAGCGGCGGGGGCCGCTGCGCTCTGCGGGCGAGCACCTGCATGGCAGGTATCTGCCCCTGGAGCGTCTCGTACCAGTTGCCCTTCTCGCAGCTGTCCCACCCGAAGCCTGCATTCGCAAGCGTGCCCGCTCAGCGCCTCTGCCAGGTGTGTTGCCATCCCCGGGTGCAGCAGCGCTACATACAAACCCGTGGGCCGACCTCGGCCGTATAGGCACTTCGCACTCTTGGGCTGCCTTCTCGCTGCTGTAGCCCTGTTCAGCCACGCCAGGGGCACAGCGACCCCAAGCGTACCAGCACCGGGCAGGGAGCCTGCCCGCGCAATGCGTATGCAACCCGGAACTCTGCCAATGCCTGACGATGGGAGGCCTGCACGTCATAAGGCAATAGGCAGCGGGCGCAAGGGGGCAGCTGGCACACCCTGCATCAGAATCACGCGGTCCAGGTCCTGCGGAGTCAGCGCCGGCGCGGTCGTCGCTGCGAGCTCCGCAACCGGCGCCGCCGCCGTCGTCCTGGCAGCCTTGGCCGCCATAGCCTTGGTCGCCGCCGCCAGCAAGGGCGCGTCCTCGACCTGCGTGGCCTGCATCCTGGCCGGGGCGCTGCGCAGGCCGGCCACTACCGGCCCCGGTGCCCGAAAGGGCTGCAGGGCGTGGCGCAGCGCGCCCGGGCATGAGGCGAAGCGCGCCATGCGCACGGGCGGGCGCTGCGGCAGCCCCAAGGGCGCCCTGTACGCGAGCTGCATGGCGAAGCACGGGCTGCCAACGACCAGGGCTCCCCCTTTGCAAGCCCCCTGGCGAGCCAAGTTGATGCAGGCAACTGTGGCCCTCAGTTGCCCGTTTGCTCTCATAGCCGCGCTGCTCCGGGAGCATTCTTCTTCTGCACCGTCCCGGGGCACGCTCGAGTGGCTGGCCAGCTCCATGGAGCATGGTGCGATGGTGCGATGGTGCGTGCAGAGCGGTGTTGACATGCATGCGCACAGTCACTGTGGTGTCGCTGGCGCAGGCGCACAGCAGGGATGCAGGCAAGCGTGGGCGCCCCCGAGCGCGGGCCGGCGAGCGGCGCCGCTCTGCGGCCTGCAGCAACTTGGCAACCTCACAGCCAGCCTGCCGGCAGCGCCAGCGTCAGGTACTAGACGGCTGTGCACCCGCTCTGCTCTGCCGACGAGCGCTGCACCTGGCTCAGTGTCCAAGCTTTGGTGCTCATTGCGCAGCTGTCACCGGCCTGAGCAGGCTCTGTGTGCAGGGAGTGCGCTGCGGTGCCGCTTGCGGACGCCCTGTACGCTGCGGCGGCAGCACGGCGCAGCGTGCCGTGCAGCGGCGGTGCACATGGGCAGCCTGAGCGCGAGCGGGCTGCGCTTCGGCTGCGTGGTCGCCCGCTTCAACGACCTCGTCACCAAGCCGCTGCTGGAGGGCGTGCTGGAGGGCTTCGAGCGGCACGGCACGCCGCGCGAGGAGGTCGACGTGCGGCCCCTTTTGCGACAGGCGCCTGCTGTTGTCAAATGGAAGCACTGGGGGGAATGGCAAGCACACACTGTTTTTGGTGCCGCGAGGTTGACTGTTACCGGCCGAGCAGTGCAGCAGAGCACAGCGTCGCTTGAATTTTCAGAAGGCGGGTGCGGCGCTGACGAGCTGGCTTTGAGGTGTGTCAGGCGACATATGCAGGTGGCATGGGTGCCGGGCAGCTTTGAGCTGGCCGTGGTGGCCAAGAGCATGGCCAAGAGCGGCAGGTATGACGCCGTGATCACCGTCGGCGCGGTGGTGCGCCCCCGCGCGCGCCCCCCACCGCCGCTTGCCGAAAACCTCAAAAAGCGCACGGCGCTGGTACTTGCAAAACCTAACTGCGTGCCACTGACGCGTCCTGGCACTGCCGGACGTGCAGTGTGGTGAGCTTGGTACAAGACTGTGCAGCTGTTTTGCATGCGTGTTGGTTCAGGCAGCCGGCCGTGCCTCCAGGTACCCCAACCTGCCCCGCAGCTGGCGCTCCCGCCCAGCACCAAAGCCACTGTGCTGTGCAGTATTTTGAGTAACTTACTAGCCTCAACTGAGGCTGTCCACTGACGCGGTAGGTGCGCGGTGCGACGGCGCACTTTGATGCGGTCGTCGGCGCGGCCACGAGCGGCGTGCTCGGCGCGTCGACGGACTCCGGCATACCGGTCATCTTCTGCGTCATGACCACCGACACCATGGAGCAGGCGCGCGCGCCGCCGCCGCCGCTGCGCGACTACTGCATAATGCGCTGTGCCACTGCCTGAACAGCCGGTGGCGGCGGCATCGCGCGCGCCGCCGACGCCGCTGCATGACTATTGCATCATGCGTCATGTCCTGCGTTTCAGCGTGCGCGGGGTGCCCATAGTGTGTGCTGCGTGCCGGGGCGTGTCTGCAAAGGCGCGTGCGTGCACCTCAGGCCGCGGCCACCAAGGTGAAGGCAGGGGCGCAGGCGCTTGGCTCCCAGGTGCAGGCAGACGTCACTTGACAGAGCATGCGCACCCGACCACGGTGCATCAGCCGAAGCCGCTGTGTTTTACTATGCTTTGCTAAGCTGCATGGGTGGCAGACAGGCGGCGAAGGGCGCGAAGATGGGTGTGCGTGGAACGCTAATTGGGCATGAGTGACCGTGAGGTGGGGCCACCGGCGCAGGCGCTGGACCGGGCGGGCGGCAAGGCCGGCAACAAGGGCTATGAGGGCGCGCTGACGGCCATCGAGATGGCCAACCTGCTCAAGGACCTGCGCGCCAAGGGCTTGGCGGCCGCGCCCTGGTAGGCGCGCGCGGCGGCGGCGGCCGCCGGCCGACCTGCCGCTGGCGCGGGCAACATGGGCTTGGCAGCGCCCCGCGGCTGCTCCGCTTGGCGGCAGCAATGCGCCATCCGCCTGGAGGCCACCTGCGCTAGGGTTGAGAAGCCGCCGATTGCCGGGCCGTTTGGAGGGTGGCTGCGCTCGCCGGGTTTGATCCGGGGCATGCATGCCGCAGTGGGGCACCACCCGGAGTGGTTGTCTCCCCTACCATCCCTGAATCTGTGCTACGACATGCCTGTGGCCAGCTTCATCGGTGGAATGCATGTCAGAGCAGTCTGTGCCGTCATGCGGTGTTGCATGGGCGTGCTGGTTGCAGTAGCGCAGGAACGCCTGTTTAGGCAGAAGGAACGTGCGGGTCCAGAACACGCCATGAATTGTGGCCGATTCGAACATCACAGGAAAGCACATGCTTACTTGATGTGGTGGGATTTGGCCCTGAAACTTATCTGTGTTGGAGGCGCATGAGTCTGCGGATACCCTGGATTGCTCTATAAGCCCTGGTGCCAACCCTGGCGGGCTGTCCAAGGCCCTTGTTGCCTGGATGCTCGCATTTCTGTTGGCTGTTGCGCCACACACGGAGGTGCACAGGCAGCATGGCACAGCCTCGGGAACAGGCCGGCATGCGGTCCAGAGCGGCGGCGCGGCGGCGCCCGTGGGAGCGCGAGCGCTGCGGCAGGGCGTGGCTCACGGCGCTCGCGTCGGCGCTCCTCTGCGCCGGCAGCGCGGCAGGCGCGCGCGCGTCACCGCAGGGCTGCCTTGATGTGCTCGCGCTGGCCTGTTAGGGCTGGGGCCGTGCTGCGCCGAGCGCCTCGGCGGCATGACCGCTTGTCCCTGCGCGCCAAGCGCGGACGCCGCGACTGGGCTGCAGCGCTCATGAAGTCCGGCTGACCTGACCGCATAGAACATGTGGCAGCGTGAGTGGGCAGTCACCAGCACGCAGTTGTGACGGGAGCGCGGTCTGCCTCTGCCTCCGCACACTCTGACAGCTACTATCCTAGAGGTGCTGGAACACACATCAAGAGCGGTGGCGTCTGAAGGTCATCGGCAGCGCACCGGCTGGCGGCGTGCGACACAGCAGGCGCCAGCGGCCTGCGTCTGAGCGTGGGCATGCGATGATGTGGACTTGTGAGCGCGCGGCCTGCTACGTCAGCATGCAGCTGCCAGCATATGTCAGGACCCCTGGCGAAGCAGCCTCCTGGCCAGGGTGACCATTGCCATATCATCAGGCAGGAGCAGGCGCGGTGCGTGCAGGCGCCGCGCGATATTGCGTAGGAGCCAGCGCGCGCGGCCCGGCGTCGCACCGCCGCCGCGCCTCCCATGCGGGGCCAGCACGCAATACGCCGGCCGCTCATCCTCCTGACGCGCCCAGGGCCGAGTCGCGCAGGGCGCCCGGAGGCGCAGTACCGCGAGGCGGCGCCGGCGGCGGCGGCGCAGGCGCTGGTCGGCGCGGCGGACGCGCGCTACCTCGAGGTCGTGCTGCTGTACCGGCCGGCGGGCGCCGGGCCGGCGCCGCCGGCGCCGCCCAACGCGCTCGTGCTGGAGGTGCAGGGCTTTGAGCCCTGCGCAGCAGGGCAGCGTGTCTGTGCTCTCTCTCTGTTTGACATGTGGCCATCTCACCTTCTGGATGTGTATTGTGCCATATGCGCTTCACAAGCGCCGCATGTGCAGACTAGAGCCAGCTGGGTTTATGTGTTCATGGATGCGCTGGCTGCCCAGCCGCATCCCTTTCTGCGCATGCAGGTGGCAGGCCCCGTGCCGGGTCTGGCGCTGCCAGTGGTCGCGCCGCCGCCCGCCGCGCTCCCGCTCGCAGCCCTGCAGCCCAGCGCGGCGCCGGCACCGGCCGCCCTGCCGCCGGCGCCACGCGCCCTGCCGCCGCTCGCAGCTGCCGCTGCGCCGCAAGCCACAGCGGGCGTTGCACCAGCGCCCGCACCCATGGGGATCCCAGCCATGGCGCCGCTGCCCGCGCCGGCCGCGCCCGCGCCCGCACTGGCAGCCGCTCCGGCAGGGCTTGCAGCCCTGGCGCCGCCGCCGCAGGGTGCCGCGCCCTCGCCTGCGCCCGCGCGCGCGCCGGCGCTGCAGCCGCCAACGGCGGCGCCTGCGCCCGCGCCCTTGGCGCCGGCGGTGGGCAACAATCCTGCTGCCTGCATGCCGGGGCTCACGCAGAGCCGTGCGCGTCTGCAGCATGCATGGCGGACACATGTGAGCGGCTGTGTAAGCGCTCACGCGCCAGGCGACAGGGTGGCGCCATCGAGGGCTGAGTCATGCTGGGGATGATTTGCAATTCTAAAACTACCCTCAAACAATGTGATGATCTATAACCCTACACTACCCGAAACGACTGTGCGTCGCGCAGTTCGAGTTCCCGGACATCCAGGCAGCGCTGGACGCGGCCGCGCAGCTCAGCGCATGGGCCGAGATCGTGCGGGTGGGGCAACTCTACCGTGCAACCCTACTCTAGCCCGCTTGAGCTGCAGATGCGCTCGAGCCGTGGTCGTCTGACTGTGGAGCACGCACGGTGCAGCGTCAAGGCCTTGCAGGGTCCATGCGCCACGCGTCATGCGCCGCTGGCAGCACAGGCCCACAATGACACGGTCGAGCCTGGTGTGCTCGGTGCTGATCGCCAGCTGGTACGACGCCGGCAGCCCCGGCGGCGGGCGGGGCAGCCGGGCCGCTGCGCGCGCAGGCGTCCGCGCTGGCGGGCGCGGCGCGCTCCGGGCGGCTGGCGGGCACGTTCTTCGCGCCGACCAACCAGGCCGTGGCGGCGCTGCTGGACGCGGAGAGTCTCAAGCTGTCCGCCATCACCGGCAACGGCAGCCTTGCCAGCCAGGCGCGGCCGCCAGCGCCCGCCCTGTCTCAGGGCGCCCAGACACAACATACAGCGCTCACCGAGCTCGCCCGGCCGCTCTGTGGGTGCACTGCTGCGCGCATCAGCTGTGCCTGGCTATTGAGCGCTGCTTGGCGCGCTCTGCAAGAGCGCGCCCCAGGGTAGGGAGAGGGTCTCTATGCCCAGTGGCACGCGTGCGTGTGGCCCGCGCTCGCTGACCTGGGCTGGGGGGCCCAGCTGGTGGAGGCGCACCTGATCTCGGAGACGCTTGCCAGGGTAGAATTAGGTTAGGGTTCATGTGCCCGCTGGCATGCGCGCGTGCGGCCCGCGCGCTGACCTGGGCTGGGGGGCCCAGCTGGTGGAGGCGCACCTGATCCCGGACGCGGTGCTGCGCGAGGCCGACCTGCGGCCCGGCCGGCAGTACCCCACCGCGCTGCCAGGCTCCTACGTCACGGCGCGCCACCCCAGCGGGCGCACAGCCGTGCCAAGTCTCTGACGCACCCTGGATCTGTCTGTGCATGTCGAGGCCAGCGTTGATGCTGATGAGGTGATGTAACACTGCCCGTGGGGCAATTGCCGGACGCATGGCCCTGCACGTCTGCGGCATGTGGCATGCGTCATAGGCGTGCTGCAAACGAGCCAGGTGTCTGGGCGCAGGTAAAGAGGAGCGGCGGGGGCCGGCTGGCGGTGGTGCCGCTGCCGACGTCCGCCAACCCGGCGCCCGTGCTCGTAGCTGACATACGGGCGGGCGCGGCCATCGTGGACGTCGTCGGCAGCATCCTGGTCCCGCGAACCCTGGTGCGCGCACGCAGCCCTGGGCATGCCCGAGCTGCTGCAGCCCGGCCTGGTCGCCGCGTGTGTGATGTGCATGCCTCGGCTGGCATGAACCTGCACGCCGCTCTCGTGCTCCTGGTGAGCGCGCGTCCGCGTGCGGTGTGTGCCCTGGCGCTGCAGCGGCGACGTGCTCTGCGCCATGACCCAGCCCGGCGCTCATGCCTGGAGACTGTGACACAGCGCCGCTCCGTGAGCGCGCGCGCAGCGCCACCGCGGGGATGCCCAGGCGGCTGGGCGACGCGCGCAGGTGCCTGCCCTCACCCCGGGCATCGGGCAGCCGTTCGGGGCGTCCAAGCTCACAAGCGTGCTGCTGGAGAGGCCTCTAACGTCCGGGTGAGGAACCGCGCCGAGTGGCTTTGTGCAACCGCGATGTCGAGCGGTGGCTCGCAAAGCCGCGCCGCAGGCCGCGCGTGTTTGATGGGGCACGCAGTTTGCAGGCGTGTAGCCTCACGACCGCTTACAGGGCCACAACTTCTTGTGCAAGCGAACTGGGCTGGGCCACCTGCATCGGGCAAGACAGCCCAGCGCGCAGCCACATAGCAGGCCCCCCGCCGCCTGACCACTGTCAGCGCGCGCCACCCTCAGAGCACGCCCATGCAGCGCGAGCCTGGCCCGTGCGCGTCAGCCGTTGCTGATGCGGCTCATGCGCCGCTGGAAGTGGCGCACGGCGTCCTCGGTGATGAGCCGCGTGACGCCAAAGTCGCTGAAGGCGTCCTCGCCCGCGGCGCCGCCGGGCCCCGGCCCCGCGCCGCCCGCGCCGTCGCCCTCGTCGACCGACTCGGTGTAGCGGTTGAAGTGGCGCGCGTCGCCCGGCGCGCCCAGCGCCGGCACCGACGGCGCCGGCAGGCGCCCTGCGGCGCTTTGAGTGCAGTGTGGGGAGGTGCGCAGACTGGGTCGTTGTAGCAGCGTGCCAGCTCCTACGGTACCGAGCTTCTGCTCCTTGCCACAGGAGGCGGTGGAAAACCGTGCTCTTCTTCCCAATGTCTTCATCAATCTCCATCCTCTTGATGGTCGAGCTCAGCAAGCAGATGTGGAGAGCGCCTCCGCAGGTGAAGTCCTTGAGCCAGCAGCACGCTGTTTATTCCCGCAAGGCAGGCGTGCACATGTGGCACTGGGGGCCCTGGGGCACCTTGCAGCAGGCCCTCCCAGGGCAGGCCCTCGAAGAAGGGGTGCGCGAAGATGCGCTGCGCGCCGCCGCACGCCGCGCTGCCCAGGCGCGCGGCCGGCTCCCGCGTCAGCAGCGCCCGGATCAGGTCCTGCCGGCAAGCCATGCGCCCGTCGTGGCGCGACCAAGCGGCAGTGCTGCATGGCGTGCTGGCCTCCTCAATTTGGGCAGGGGCAGCTCATGCGACGACCCCACCGGGCCTCCAGATTGAGCAAACCATGGCCTACTTGTGTAAAGGTCACAGGGTAGATTACTGCATGCTGGGCAGGGCCGCAGGGTAGGACACAGGACGCGCCTGGGCACATGGGTCGACCGAGACTGGGCACGCATACGTGCCCGCCAGGATGCGTTTGTACACCTGCAGAGACCGCACTGCGCCGACGCTCAGGCCAGCAGGGCCAGGGTGGACCCCATCGTTCCCCTTGGGCCAAGATCATGCACGGCATGGTGGTGCAAGGTGCAACATGCGGGCAGCTGCGTCATGCTGAGGGCCGCGCCAACAGCGCTGTGCATGCTGGCTTGGTGCCTTGCGCCTGCTGCGTGGATGCTAGTGCGGCCTGCAGGGCAGTGAGCCAGGGTGGAGCCTTAGGAGTCACGGGGACGCGCCTGCGCTGTGGTGGCGCCCTGGAAGGGCGCGTAGCCGCAGAGCATCTCAAAGATCAGCACGCCGAATGCCCACCTGAGCGTGCTGCGTGCGCCATGTGCGGACCGCGCAAACCATACAACTGCAATTCCTACTCCACCCTTACCCTGATGTGAGCATATACTTGACGGTGCACGTGTCTGCCGTTGCGCTCGCGCTCGCGCTGACACGCATGACAAGCGACTCAGTTTCACCACCTGGCAGTGGCATCTTCATTGCACGCGGGGACAAATCCGGAGCAAACAGGAAGCGCACCAGTCCGCAGAGTAGCCGGACCCGATGCCGCGGATCGTCTCTGGCGCCATGTAGTCGGTCGTGCCGCAGACGGTGAAGGACCTGGCGCAGGGAGCCGATGCAGCGCTGTCAAGCGCATTCTGAGACATGGTGATGTCACAACTACGTTCTGCATGCATGTGACTACATGCATGGACTGCCAGACACGCTGCGCTGCACACCAGCAGCGCTGCACACACAGCAGTCAGCACAGCGCAGGCGGGGTGTGCCGCAGCAGGGAGCAGAGCGCCGCACGCATGGCCGACATGCATGACAGCCGTGTGGGGGGCCATGCTTGCAGTTCTCGGGCAGCTCGCGGGCGAAGCCAAAGTCGGTGAGCTTGATGTAGCCCGCGGCGTCCAGCAGCAGGTTCTCGGGCTTGAGGTCCCTGCAGGCACGATGCGAGGGCTCAGAACAAAAGCGCAGAGAGAACAACGGTCCTTAGGAGGTGGTACGGTTGGCTTGTCAGTGATGATGACCAACAGAGAACGCTGCTTCTGTGCACAGCAACAGCGACAGGGCGCGCTCAGCATTTTGAGAAAACTGTATGGGCCATCTGCAGTGCATGTCGAGAGCCCCTGGCAGCACGCGCGGGCTGCGGAAAGCCTGCCGCACACCGGTAGAGCACACCGCGCGAGTGCAGGTAGTCGAGCGCCAGCGCAACGCCCGCCGCGTAGAAGCGCGCCTCCGCAAGCCCCAGCCTCCGTCCGGGCGCCTGGCCCCAGGTACGGCGTCTCCCCCTTTGTATGCATGGTGTGCCGCGGCCGCACTGAAGCTGATGCGAACACGGGGCAGGCAACTGCGGGGGCGCTGGCACAGCGTGATACGGCGTCTGCGTGCAGTTGGCAGCTGAGCTCTGCTCTGGCAGGTGGTCCACATGCATGTGTAGCTGCTGGGGAAAGCACAACTTCCCACGACAGGCCTGCAGGTGCCTGTTTAGCACGGACCCCGAGCCGCCTTGACAGGTGCTGCGGCTGCCAGCACCTCGCGCAGGCGCTTGAAGAGCTCGCCGCCCGGCACATACTCCATGAGCAGGTACACGCGCTTCTGGTCCGAGAACACCGCCAGCCTGCCGGGAGGCTGCCGGATGTCTCAGGATCTGGTTTCCAAACCAGCTGCACGCCAGTCAGCGTGGTTCACCAACAGGTGCGCTGGTCAGGGGCGGAGCGCGGGGCGCACATGCGGACGATGAAGGGGTGCTGCAGCGACGCCAGGATCTGCTTCTCCTTGTGCACGCTGCGCTCCTGGCGCAGGCTCAGGATCTGCGCCTTCTTCAGCGCCTTGAGCGCCAGGTAGCGCCCCGTCGCGCGGCAGCGCACCAGGCGCACGCGCCCGAACGTGCCCGTGCCTGCACGTACAGATCACACGCGTCCAGGCACCGCGATCCTGCCGCATACTCGCCGCCGCAAGCGCGAGCCCCGCACCCAGCGTCCTCAGCAGCTCCAGGTTGGCCAGCGAGTGGTGCGGCCGGGGCACAGCTTGCGCCTCCGGCAGGCTGTCCTCTGGCACGACCGCCAGCGCGCTTGCGGCCGCAGGCGCCTTCAGGCTGGGCGCTCGCGGCCGCTGGGCAGGCCGCGCGCGGGCCGCCTCCTGTTTCGGCTTGAGCGCCAGGCGCAGGCTCTCGGTGAGCTTTGGCAGCAGGCTGGGCTGACCGCCGAGCTTGGGCTGCCCGAACAGGGGCGTGCCGGCCGTAGCGCGCAGGTTGGAGCGCAGCTGGCTCATCGCCTTGCTGGTGAACAGCTTGCGCGGCGTGCTTCTGCCGGCCTGCTCGTCCGGCGGGGCCGCGCAGGGGCCGGCAGGCGAGCTCGAGGGCCCCGTCTCGCCGGCCATCAGAGCGCCACTGCCCCGGATCGCGGACTCGACTTTCCGCACAGGTGCCTGCAGCTGCGATCTGGCTCCAGAGGCGTGCACCAGTCGTTCCCGGACGCGAGAAGCGCGGCGTCGCCGTTGTACTACACATTAGTCAACACATGCCCTGCATAGGGCATCTAAGCATCAACCGACTGGACGGGAGCCTAGCCGGAAGGAACGCACGCTGCTCGCTTACCAGTGACTCCTCGCATTAAATAGCCGTGCCCGCATGCGCACGCTACTCTGCGCTCCAGCAAAGAGTGCATTTCAGGTCACTCAGCACAGCGAGAGGCAGCCTTTGAACTCTGGTGTACGCGTGACCCACTGCAGAAGCCACTTCCGCGCTCGGGCGCCGTCCACAGGTGGGCGCCGCACTTCATCTCTGTCTCCTGCCCCACGCTCGCACAGCTGTCAAGTTTAGAAGCTTGCAGGCATGCCGCCGACCTGGGACTGGAGCATCTTGTAAGATAGTGCCCCTCTGCAGGCGCGAGGCGAGGGGCGCTGCGAGGCTTCACGTCGCCCCGCCGGCCTGGCCCGGCCATGGCGGCCGCGCCGGACGTGCACAGTGAGTCAGAGCGCCGCGTGACGTTCAAGAACAGCGACGGCCTGACACTCGTGGGCACCTTTCGGGACGCAGGCGGCAAGGTCTGCCTGCCCTGCGCAAACAAACCTCTCTGACAAGCAAGCAACGGAAAGGCAGAGAGGGAAGGAGTGCTGGTGTTCCAAATGCCTGGGCAGACACGCAGCTGCGTAGCCTCTTCCGGTCTGCACCCAGCACTGCTTGTGTTGCAAGCAGTGTTGCTGGCAACCTGCAGACACGAGCTGGACAGCCATGCTCTGCCTGTACGCTCTTTCGTCCAACAAAGTAGTTGGCAAGCACACATCAGGTTGCCAGGCCGTGGCTTGTTGGTGCAGGAGGCTGGTGTCTCACCAGGACAGCATTTCAACCACCCTCGACCACCAAGCATTCGCTCAGCCCCTCCCGCAGCGGCTGCAAGGGTCTGAGCGCACAAGGGCTTGCACAGGGCTGCATTTCACCCAAACTAACCTTAACCCTTCGCGGCGCCAGGATGCGGCGGTGCTGTGCCACGGCCTGTCCTCCCACCGAGACGGCTTCCACCTGCCGGCGCTGGCGGAGGCGCTGGCGGCCGCCGGCGTGAGCAGCCTGCGCATCGACATGCGCGGCAACGGCGAGTCTGAGGGCGCATTCGAGTTTGCTAACATGCGCGACGAGGCGCGGCCCTCACCGCCTTTCCGGGTGCTTCGGGGTACCGCCGACCGCGCCCCATGCATGTCGCCACGGGCCCCATGCATTCACTAGGGTGAGGTGCACTTGCCATCTGTCCGGGCTCTGCGGCTCCTGCGCGGTGTCCGCAACCGCTGCAGGACATATGACCCGCCCCCATGCGGCTCCAGCCTGGCCACCCATGTGCTCGAGCTCGCATCGCGGTAAACGCAGGTTTGCTTCCACTCCTGGCCTTTGCCTGGCGTCATGAGGAGGCTGACCGCCTGAGCACCCCCGGGTGGCTGACAGCGGCTGTGGTGACCATGGAATGCACAATAGGTTGGACACACGCTCGCGGCTGTGACACTGGGACTTTGGCAGGCTGGGGGCACGCGTGCGGCTGTGACACCAGTCATGTAGCCGGCAGGCTGGGGACATGAGCGGGGCGGTGACACCAAGGGCGTGCCCGGCAGGCCGAGGACATGCGCGCGGCGTGGAGTGGCTGCGCGGCCAGGGCCGTGCGCCGCTGGGCCTGCTGGGGCACAGCAAGGCCGGCAGCGGCGTGGTGCTGTACGCGGCCAAATACGACGACGTCCCGCGCGTCGTCAACGTGTCGGGGCGCTTCGACATGCAGCGCGGCGCGCCCGCGCGCCCCCGCCCCGGCCCGTGCCAGCCCAGTGACCATGACGCGTCAGTCAGTGGGGCGCTTCGACATGCAGCGCGGCGCGCCTGCGCGGCCCAGCCCGGGCCTGCACCAGCCCTGTGATCATGACACGTCAGGCAGTGCGCTGCAGGCAGAGGCCACATCTTTACCCTATACCCTATACCCGAACCTTTACATGGCAGGCGTCAAGGAGCGCTTCGGCGCCGCGGACCTGGAGCGGCTGGAGCGCGAGGGCGAGGTGCCCCTGGAGTGGCGCGGCGGCAAGGATAAACAGCCCATCCGCTGGACGCTCACGAAGAAGGCACGCAGCCCCGCGCCATATGGGGGAAGTCTGACGGCAGCGCGCTCAGCGGCCCGCCAAGCGCATGGCAGGGGTGCTTGGAAGCAGCCCGCCGAGCCGCTCCTGCGGCATGGGCGTGCTGCAGCGCACAATGAGCTCTGCACGCAACAGAAGCTTTGCAACACGCCTGCGCCGCACAACTGGAGGAGGTCACGTAAAAGGGCGCATGCAGGTCTGCACAGAACGTGTGGCAGGGACGGCTCCGCGCTCCAGTGGCACCAGGCATGCAGCCTGCCACCGCGCGTGTGCCAGTGCTCCCCAGTGCTCCCCAGACTGACAAGCCGCTCGGCGGCTGCAGGACATGGCCAACCGCGTGTCGCTGGACATGGACGCCGCCGCGCGGGGCGTGCGGCGCAGCCAGGTGCTGACCGTGCACGGCGCCGCCGACGAGACGATCCCCGTCGCCGACGCGCACGCGTACGCGGTGCGGGAGGGCGGGCTCGTCACATCTCTGGTCTGGGCACATCTGGGTAGGGTAGGGTAGGGTAATCCTATAACTGTATCTTGTATTTCTGGTCAGGGTGCACCATGTACCCCTGCCTGCAAGTGCAGGCGCGCCGCTTGGCCGGCGTGACCGCATGCACCTCGACAGGAGCGCCTGCTGGGCGGCCGCCTGCTGGTCGTGGACGGCGCGGACCACAACTACCGCCGGCCGGCCGACGCTGACGCGATGATCGCCGCCGCAGTCGGCCACATCATCGTGGGGGGTGCTGCTGACGGCGGCTGAGGCTGGAGCAGTGCTACCACCATCAGCTTGCTACTGCCTTCTTGCCTAGTACCACACATGTACAGGAGGTGGTAAGAGTCCGGTGTCGCACAGCTCTTCAACAGCTTTGCAGCCTGTCACTGTGTGTGTGGTGCCCACACCCCAGTGCTAGTGTGAGCAGCAGGCATGCTTGATTTCAGGCAGACGAGATGATGCCAGGTGCACCACAGCTGCACATGGGCAGCTTCTAGACTTTGCACTGCCCAACGCGCGCAACAAGCGAGCGCTCCGCTGCATGACCTCACAGGACTTCACTCTCTCACGACTCAGCAACGCGTGCCTTCACAAAGCATTGCGCAGGCAACAGCAGCGCCTGCATGTTCAGGCTGCCGCACGACTGGGGTGCCGCAGTGGGCCTACACCTACCCTGCCTGCTTGCTTCTTCTCTGAAAAAAAAATTCTCCAAGGACGCTTCGATGTGGGCCCCCTGCACAGACACTCATCTATCATGACGCATCAGGCGCCATGCATGCCCTAAAGCCCACCGACGCACGCTCCCAGGCACTGGGGCACGCACAAAGCCGACCAAGCGACCAGCCCTTCATTCGCTTGACGCCCGACCCGACGCGGCACTGCCGTCCAGCGCCCGCGCCGCAGGCGCTGCCGCCCAGCTTGTCGCAGGCTCGGCAACGGCCAGCCCGGCCTCATCCGCCGCCGCGCGCGCGCGCCCTGCCGCCGCCGTGCCTGCCTCCCGACGCCGCCGGCCGGACGCGCATGTCCAGCAGCTCGACCGAATACGCGGCCGCGCCGGCCAGCGCGGCGGCGCGCGGCAGCGGCGCCTGGCAGCGCACGTGCTCCGTCGCGCCCGCCAGCGCGGCCACGCGCTGCGCAGCCGCCAGCTGGCCGGCCACCGCGCGCGCCATGCCCTCCAGCGCCTGCGCGCGGGCACCGACCAGGGCCAGTTGGCACGGGCGGCAGCTCGGATGGATCTCTTTAATTTGCAGTGTTGAGCAACCAGTGTCACAAATCCAGTATGTGCTGCTGCGCATGCCGTCCAGGGCCTGCGCGCGGCCGCGCCCGGAAACGGGACCGATTGCACTGCAGACACCACGCCACCATGGCGTGGCAGCTCTGCTGGACTGCCACGCCTTGGTCTGCAGTGTCAAAGCCACGAAAGTGATGCTGCCGCGTGCCCTCTTGTCAGCGCCTGTGTGCAGGCCCGAGCCTGGGCCTGCGCTCGCCGGCGCGCTCCGAGGCTGCAGAGCGCACCGTGCGCCCGGCGGGCTGCGTGGCCAGGCCGACAAAGTGCGCGTCCAGCAGCGCGGCCGCCCAGGCGACGACGTGCGCGAGCGGCGGCAGCGCCACGAGCGGCCGCGGCGCGGGCGGCGGCGCGGGCGGTGCCGCATGCGAGCCCTCTGCGCCGCCGGCCAGGGTCGTGTCACCGACTGCTGACAGGCGGCAGGCACGTGCGCTCACCCCAGGTCCCTCCAGGCAGCGGGCGCGCCCGTCCCGACACCAGGAACGCAGGGACTACATCATGAGGGCACGCTCTGCCCCCCTGCCAGCGAGCACCGGGCGCGCACCGCCGTGGCGCAGCAGGCAGCGGTGCAGGTAGCCGGCCAGGCGCGCGGCCTCCGCGCTGCTCAGGCCGCCCAGGCCGGCCGCCAGCGCCGCGGCGTCGTGGCGCATGCCCACGAGCGCGTGCAGCGCGAGCTCGCCGCCGCCAAACCCTTCCAGGGCGTCGGCCGCCGCCGCGGCGGGCGCCAGCGCGGCCGCGCGCCGGGGCCCGGCCGGCGCCGCCTCCGCCGCCGCCACCAGCGCCTCCGCCGCCGCATGCGCAGCATCGCGCAGCTCCTGCGCAGTCCCTTTTGTCATGAGAATGCAGCGAGGATGCCGACGCTAGCACACACATCCTCTCCAAGCCCTGCTTGACAAGTGCACCTGTGCTGACGAGGATGCACAAAATCAATGCGCGCAGATGTCACACAAGCTGCAACGAGACAGCTGCGCACCTTGTGCGCGGCGGCGCTAGCGCGGCTGTCGCCCGCCAGCAGCGCGCGCACGAGCGCGCAGGCGTCGGCCGGCGGTAGGTCTGCCGCGCCGGCCAGCAGCCGCACCAGCGGCGCCAGGCGGCCGCCGGCCGCCATGAGCGGCGCCAGGCCCGGCGCGCCGGCCAGTGAGCGCAGCGGCGCGCCCGCCAGCAGCGCGTCCAGCGCGGCCCAGTAGCCTGGCGCAGCAAGACCTAGGGTTAGGGTTGCCTCAGGGTCTGCACTGCCGTCAGGGACAGGGCTCGGCGCAAGCACACCCTGCGCTCGCAGGCCGCCGCTGCCGCCTACAGCGGCTTCCTCTGCAAGCGGCAGGCGGACTGTGCTCGGGAGCCGCGTGCCACAGGGCTCGAGGCACGACCCCAGCAGCACGGTCAGCACGATGGCTCGGACCAGCCGGGAGCTGCCGACCTCGCCAGCAACCAGGGCGCCATTCCCTGGCAGGGCAGGCGCGGGCGGCGCGCCTTGCTCCGCACACCGCAGCGCCAGCGCGGCGACGTGCGCGTGCTCGGGCCCGGAGCCCCGGCGTGCCGCCGCGCCCAGCAGCGCCTCTGCAGCGGCCCCCGCCTCGGCGGCGCTCAGCCTGGCGCTGCTGGCTGCCGCCGCAGGCGCCTGCCGCTCCTCCAGCGCGGCCGCGCCGGTGTCCTCGCCCTCCCCCGCGCCGCCGTCCCACCTGCGCGCAGGGCGGGCCCCCGCCTCGGTCGCCAGGACGCCGTGCGACCAACTGCGCCGCGTCCTGGACACACGCGCGCGCGCTCGAACCCGATCCGGCCAGTGAAACGAGCAGTCGGACGCCAGGGCCGCCCCTGCCAAGGGTGTGCAGAGTCGGGAGCCGCCTTTGCCGGTAGGCCCTGACGGCGGCGCTGCACTTCAGACTCAGACTGAGCATGGTCAAGGTAGGGGCACATGTAAGTCCACGAGCACCACACCTGCACTCGCACAGGAGGCCGCCTGGCAACGGAGGCGCGCCTGGGGTCCAGGGGCACGGCCAGGTCGGCGGGCGCGGCGGCCGCGTCGCGCGCGGCGGCCGCCAGCGGCGCTGCCCACGCCGGCCGCACGTGGCTGACCGCCGGCGGCGCCAGCGCCTGCCCGTCCGCAAACGCTGGGCGCGCGCCGCCAGGCGCGCGCGCGCCCAGCGCGCCCACCAGCGCCGCCAGCGAGGCCGGCTGCGCCTGCGCAGCACAGTTGCACCGCCTCGCACGCTGAGCAGCCGTGCATAAGCGAACCCAAGCACAAGCAGGCCAGGCTGTGAAGGACTTGGCCCCCCGCTCCTGCCTTCGCTGCACACCTGTATGACATGCTCGCCTTGCACGCCAGACACGCTACCCGCCCGGCGTCGAGCTTTACTGCAGGCCCACAAAATCCCGAGGGCAGCGGGCGCGGGCCGCGCGCCTCCACACGCGTGACCAGCACGGCGCCGTTGGCGAGCAGCGCCAGCGTGCTGCCCCCGCCGCCGCCGCCCAGCGCCACCGCGTGCACGCCGGCGGCCGGCCCGGGCGCGTGGCCGGCGCCGCCCGCGTGCACGCCGTTGGGTAGGGCCTTGGGCGCCCGCGCGTGCGCCCCGGCCGGCCCGGCCGCCACCTCCGCCACCGCGCGTGCGCAGCCGTAGGCGCCCTCGATGACCGTCAGGCGCAGGCGCGGCGGCGCCGCAGGGTCCTGCGTACCCTCCGGCCCCCCTGCCCAGGCCACCGCGCAGAACAGGCCGCCGCCCAGCGCGAGGAGCGCGGCCGGGCTGGGCTCGGCGGCGGCCGCGGCGGGGCCCGCGTCCGGGGGCTCCTTGCCCTTGCGCTTGCGCAGCAGGCCGTTCTTGCCGGCGCGCAGCCGCAACGTCCGCGCGCAGGCCGGCCGCGGCGCCGCCAGCGGCGCCAGGCCCGCCAGCCGCCGCATCACCTGCGCGTCCCGCCCCAGTCATGCGCCGCGCTCACCATTGCAGCCAACGCGCCTGGGGGCCAGGCACGCGAGTGACGTGGTGGCAGAAGACTCTGAGCTAAAGCTGTGCTGCGCAGTTGCTGCACGGTCGCCGCCGCGCGTGCAGACAGGGTAGCAGCTGACCCAGCACCCGTGACAGCCTCTCCCGCCGCCCGCGACACACGGCGCTTGTTATGCCGCGCGCGCACGCCTAACGTACCTGGATACGCAGCGTGGCCCGCTGCCCCGCGCCCAGCGCCATGCGCAGGCACTGCAGCGTGCCGTCGCTCCACAGCAGCGCCAGGGTGTCTGCGTCGAGGCTGGCGGCGACCACCGCAGCGCCATCCGCCGGCGCCTCCAGCGCGGCGGCACCCCACTGCTGCAGCGTGGCGCCCTGCGCAGCAGCAGCCTCGTGTGACGCGCGGCAGCGCCCGCCGCACTGCACCAGGGCCCTGGCCCCGACCCGCCTGGCGCTGACAGCGAGCCGCGCAGGACGCGTACGGCCGCGGCAGAGCTTGCAATAGATGTTGCAAAAGGCGGCCGCTCCTCACCACCGGGCATGCAGAGGCCGTCCGTCAGACCCGCCGCCCCAGCCACTGCCCAGACTCACAATTCAGCCACAATTCCAGCAAAAAGCGCGGGGGCGCGCCTGCGCGGTGTAGAATGTGACCGAAGCGCCGCCGTCAGGTTCGCCGCACACCACTGCAAGCCTGCCGCCGCCGGCCGCGGCGGCCGCGGCGCGGCGCCCTGAGGGCCCCGCGCCCTCGAACGACCCAGTGCGCCCGTTCACGTACATCGTGTCCACCGCGACGCTGCCGTCGCTGTGCACAATGAACACGGCCGGCGCCGGTCCGGCGCCAGACGTCGAGGCGCCGGCGCTGCCGCGCTCGGCCGCCGCGCCGCCGGCCGCCGCCGCGGCGTCGGGCGCGTTCGGCAGCTCGGGCGCCGCTCGCGGCGGCGGCGCGCCGTCCGACACGCAGTGCAGCGAGTGCACGGCGCGCGGCAGCGCGGTGCGCTCCGCGCCGCGGTCCAGCGGGCCGGGCGGCAGGTCGCGCGGCCAGCAGAGCAGCTGCGCGGCCGGCGGCGGCGCGGGCGGCGCCGCCGCGGCGCCCGCTGGGCCCGCAGGCGCCGCCGCCGCGAAAAACCGCTGCGAGGCGGGGTCGAACATGGCCGGCGCCGCAAAGTCCAGACCCGCGGCCGCGCCGAGCGGCCAGCCGTACAGGCGCGCCTGCGCCGCGCAGCGGCCTCCGCACTTGCCGAGCTGGAGACAGCCGCCACCAGGCACCGGCGCGGCGACACCATGCGAGCCGCCGCCGCAGCATGCCGGCTGCTGCAGGCACAGGACGCGCTCTGTAGTAGCGCCTGGTCTAGGAGGCCGGCACACGTTGCTGAACGCAGACATGCACTTTAGCTTTACAGGCCTTCCTCCCTTGAGGCACACGCACAAGCCAAGCTCTTCTGAAACCAAGGCCTGTATGCCTGTCCCGGCTCTGCAGCCGAGCAGCCGGCGCCTTGACTCAACGCTCGCAGCCAAGCCGCCAGGGCGCAGGCCTGCCTTGTGCGAGCCGGGAGCCGAGCGGCAATACGCACCTGTGCGTCAGCGTCGTAGCCCAGCACCCCGTCGCCCTGCACGGTCAGGATGACCTCCTGCTCGCGCGGCCCCCGAGTGAGCCCCAGCAGGGGGCGGCCGCCGTGCCGGCAGAGGCACAGTGTGCTCGGAGACATCGCAGCTCTGAGCCTCCGCGCGCTGTGGGGCCATCAAGCAGAGGCGCAGCGGAGGAGTGCCTGCTCGAGCAGGGCTTAAAAAGCCCTCCCGCACCAGGCAACCACCCGGGCACTTTCTTTCTCTTTTATACAAGGGGGCCTGTCCGCGTTAAAAAGGACGCGCAGCTGTGTGACCGCCTAGGTACCATGGCGTATGCGCAGCAGGAGGTGGATTTCCAGAGGCTCAATATGGGAAAGTTTGTGCTGTATGGCGCCGGCATCTTCTCTGTGCGCGGCCCGGCTCGAGGCCCTCTCTCTTTGCAGGCGGCGCGGCGCACCGCCGCCCCGACCGACAGCGCCGCGCTCCGTGCAGGGCCTCACGACGTGCCTGTACCCGCTGTCCGTCATCAAGACGCGGCAGATGGCGCTGGAGGGCGCGCCGCCGGGCCTCTGGGTGCGGCGCGGGGCCCCGCTCGGCGGCGCGCAGCGCCATCTTGATGTTGCGGCGCTGCGGCGAGCTCACGCGCGCCGGCCGCGGGCCCCCGCAGGGCGCTGCGCAGGTTGCCCGGCAGGTGGTTGCCGCGGACGGCGTACGGGGGCTGTACCGGGGGTTCACCACGGTCGTGGTCGGCGTCATACCCGCGCGCGGGGTGCGCCCCTCCGGCGCCTGCGCGCGCCGCGCGAGCGGCTGGCCCCCAGACGGAAGGCCCCCGCCGCGGCGGCTACGGCCGCAGGACCTGAGCAGCCGGCCTGCTGGCGCCCGCCGTGCGCCGGCGCGGGACGTGCCCGGGCAGGCGCCGCCCTGAGGCCAGGGAGGCGGCGCGGCGCGGCCTGCGAGGCTGGCAGCGCCGGGCCGGGCGGGCGGGACGGCATAGGGTAGGGCGTTATACTGCCCCTGTCCTACCCTTTACGGCAAGGACAGAGGCCCCGGCGCGCGCGGCGGCAGGTGTACCTGACCACGCTGGAGGCCGTGAAGAGCGCCGTGGCGGAGCGCTCGGCGGCGGCGGGCACCGGAGAGGCCAGCGCGGCTGGGCTGGCCAACTTTGTGGCCGGCGCGACCGCGTCGCTCGTCACGCAGTCCGTCATCGTGCCGGTGCGCGCGTGCCTGGCGCGGAGGGGGTCGTTGGGGCTGCTCGCTGGTTGATGCGCGGCGCCTAAGCCGCTGTGCTTGGGTGCGCGGCGCCCCGATAGGGTCCCCGCACGCCAGGCCAAGTGAGCCGTGCTGGTGCATGGGTACGTTGAAAGGCCTGACTTATTGCCGGCGCTGCCGCAGGTGGACGTCGTGTCGCAGCGCATGATGGTCGCTGGTGCGGCCTATTCCTCATCACACTCACTAGCATTTGCTTGGCTTGACCGTTCTCAGACGTCCGCGATGTGCATGGCGCGCCAGCTCTATCTAAGATTGAGTGTAACAAAGCACGGCCTGCTGCTTGCCGCCCAGGTGTTCACGAGGCTCTATCAGCTGGTGGGCCTGCCTGCCGCTCCTTGATGCCGTAACCCCTTGCCCATGCTTACAGGCAGGCAGGGCCGCAGCGGCTGGTATGACGGTGCTGTCTGATGTGTGCGGCGGCAGGCGCGCGGACGGCCGGCTCCGCCAGCGCATCGGGCGCCGCGGCGGTGGCGGCGCAGCCGGCGGCGGCCAGCGCGTCGGGGCTAGCGATGGCGCGGCACATCGTGCGCAGCGAGGGCGTTCTGGGCCTGTACCGCGGCTTTGGCGCGTCAATTGTCACATTCGTGCCCAGCAGCGCGCTGTGGTGGGGCGGCTACGGCTTCTACCAGCGCCTGCTCTGGCGGCAGGCGCGGCCCTGCGCACACGTGTAGGGTTAGGGTCAGCCTACCCTACCCCTGCCGCGCTCTGGTGAGGTGGCTATGGCTTCCACCAGCGCCTGCGCTGGCGGCAGGCGCGGCCCTGCGCACGGGTGTAGGGCCAGGGTCGGCCTACCATACCCTACCGCGTCCTGTGGACGGCTGCGGTCAGGGGGCGGGGGACGGTGCGTGAGCAGGGCCGGCTGGCTGCGGTGCGCTGCCACCCGCGCGCGTCAACAAACCTCGGGTGTGCGGTGGGCCGCGCGGCGGGCATGCTGGCCTGTCCGCTGCGCTGGTTTGTGCGCACACTGCATGCTGCCTCACCCCAACATAGAACCAAGCATGGTGGCGCCCCCGTTCCTAAGGTGGACCACTGGCGCGGGCGGGAGGCGCCGGCGGACGCCGCGGCGGGGCCGCCGCTGCGCGCGCCGCGCGAGCTGTACGCCGTGCAGACGGGCGCCGCGCTGCTGGCCGGCTGCACGTCCGCCACGCTCACCAACCCGCTGGACGTCATAAAGACGCGCCTGCAGGCGCGCGTCGCCTGCTCATCTGCCCACATCTCCGGGGCCGGACGCACGCGCTCAGGGCCTGGGGCGCGGGCCTGGGGGTTGCCAGGGATGGCACGGTCACAGCGCTGGATGTCCTGAGCACGTTTGAGCGCGCACGCATGGGCGGACCGGTCTGGAGCATGGCTGAGGCGTCTGCAGTGCACAGCGCCTGGGCGCTGGCAGCTGCGTGCAACGCCGGAGCACTGTCACTGCATGCATATGCCTCAGCCACAGCATTGTCATTGCATGCAATGCCTGAGCAGAGGGATTCTCAGGACACGGCATTGCTTGCCTCAATGAGATGCGCGCGCATGCAGCGCTGAACGATGGATTGGGCACTGCGGGCGTGATGCACAGCGGCTGGACCCTGTCTGCCAGAGCAAATTCAGAGCTACAGGGCTGACCAGGGCGTGGGGCGCAGACGGCCGAGCGGCAGGCGGGCGCGGAGGCGGTGACGTTCCGGGGCGTGGCCGCGGCGCTGCTGCGGGAGGAGGGCGCGCGCGGGCTGGCGCGCGGGCTGCTGCCGCGCATCGCCAACGTGGCCGTCTGGGGCACCTGCATGGTGTCCTGCTACGAATTCCTGAAGCGCATATGCGTCATCGACGAGCCGGACGCGCGCTGACGCCGCCGCGGCGCCCGAGCCCCTTGCTGCGGGGCGAGCCCGCCCGCGCAGCGCCATTCTTTGCCTGGCATGTGCTGCCGAGCGCCGTGGCGCCCTGCAGGGCGCCGTCGCGCCTGTGTGCCCGCTCGGCAAGCGGCCCCCTGAGGCCACACCCCAGCGTTTCGTGCGAAGGCGCGAGTGGGCTGAGATCCGCATGCTGATTTCCGTCGAGCCATAGCTAGGTGCTGCAGGCCTGCGTCCCCAGGCAGTGCGCCTTGCGCGTCAAGTGACCGGGCTTGCAGATGTGGCACACCGCGTGCAACTAGTCCGCGTGCTGCCATGCGCAGTGCGTGAGAGGCTGGTGATCAGCGTGCTTTTCCCACGGTGCATGGTCAAGCGGGTGCTGTGTTTCATCCTGCTGGCTGCCCTGCCCTCCCCTGCACGAAGGTCAACGCATGCTTCCATTGGATAGAGGGGTGACTGGTGTCAGTGTCAGCATGTGAGCTGTTTGGCATAAGCGCAACGTGAGTACACAAAGACCACATTTAGGTTCCTGGCTTGGAAAGTCCAGTTACCCGACATCAATACAGCGAAGCAGCCACTGGACACGCAACACTGCACTGCACATGCAGAGTCTGCAGCAAACAAAGCGCGCAGCAAATCACGCACCACGTTCAGCCCGACACGTTCACTGCTAGTTGTTTCAGACCGGGCTGCATCTGGCAGCATCAAGTGTTCATGTACAATGCAATGGGGAGACTGCCTGGGCTGGCGAGTCCAAGCTCAGCCTGACGGAGTGTCCTCCAGCTAGCTACCTACCTCTGTTTCTCTAGAAGTGCTGCATAGTGCGCCACACCATCTACCAGCGGAACAGCATGAGCGTTGGGTTCAGGACCATCGGGGCAGCCAAGTGCCCTCCAACCAGCAATGCAAATGGCAGGATCAGCAGCGGGTCGTTGATTTCGTAGCCCTTGGGGATGACGCCCGGGATGACGCCGGTCATCACAACCTGCGCAGTCCGGGACGCAAACTCACGAGCAGGGATACATCGTTGCATAAGACAGCACATGCTAGAGTAGACACACAAATGAGTGACGCAGCAACAGCAACAAGCACTGCAGTGCTGGCAATAAGGCGTTATAATGAATCCTCTTCACTAGGCATGACACCGCATAGCATGTCACATGCATGCAGGACATGCGGCACGTAGCAGGCTCTGAGACCAGCACGGGCGCGCACAATCATGATGGCGAAGACCGTGAAGAGGCAGTACATGCTGCGATAGGTGTTGAACGTATATCTTAGCTCGCGGAAGAAATTTGTAGCCGTGACCTCCTGTGCAACGCAAACCAACAGCTCAGCTCGCATGGTGCCTGTGGTTGGCAAGCCTGCCAAGCGTGCTCGTCAGCAGGTCCTCCAGCGGGGCGTCCGAGGACAGGTTGCTGGTGCAGGGCTGGCAGTGTGCTGTTGACCGGGCAGGGGCGAGAGGCGCGCCTTGGACGTGATGCCCCAGCTCATGTTGTAGCCCAGCAGGTGCGAGGCGAACGCCACGCTAAGGTGGAAGGACAGGCCGAGGAAGAACACAAGGTACACTGGCGAGTATCCTGCGCGCGAGGCCCAAACAGTCCCCGCGTAGAGTTAGGCCAGCGCCCCGTGTTTTGCAGGCAGAGGCTAGGCTGGGGCGCTGAGGCTTTCAAGGCAAGATAAAACTCCCGGGGCCCTGCACAAGCCTGGGGCGCACTCATGTTCTGCCAGGCGGACTGCCCCAGCGAGCTGAGGCCCAGCCGGTAGTGCATGAGCCTGCGCACATGCCCGTCAGTATAAATGAATTTTTCAATCGTGTATCAGCCATCGTTGGCTGCCTACGAGCGCAGCCCTGAGACAGGGCTACGCAATGCATATCAGCGCGAGCACAGATTCGCAGGCAAGCATGCATTTGGCCAAGGTTCAAGTACATCATTTGCAAATAACCAGCAGCAAATGGACGCCTTCAACTAGCCAGGATGCGCACGTGGTGCCGATGGGCGAGAAGCCGGCGAAGATAACTAAACAGCTCATGCTGATGTCAAACGCATTCTCAAAGGCACCCGCGAACCACGGGCTCATGCTGCGCGGCAGGGCGTCAGTTCTGCCTTGCGGGTCAAGGCACCTGAGGCGGGCATTTGAACAACATGCGGGGAACTACACAGCGCTGCCTTGTAGGTCAAAGCAGCTCAGGCAAATATGTGAACGTCGTGAGGAAAACTGCAGCATGCGCGCACAGCGGCGTCACACCTGCTGGCAAAGTAGGACCCGATGCCCAGGAGCCAGGCCGCCGCGATCGCTGCGCGCCCGCACCAGGCTCAGACAGCGCTCCTGCATGCGTGTCATGAATGAGCCCAGTGAGGAATGAGCCCAAAGTGGGAGGGCGCACCGACGTATATATTGATGTAGCTCGTCACGGAGATCTTTGTGGCGAGCGGCGTCGCGCGCGCGAGCAGGAACGAGCGGAACAGCTTGGTGAATGGCCCGCGGACCGGCCACATGATCAGAGGATGGAACACCAGCTCGCTGCAGCCGAAGGCGTACTTGCGCATGCGCGAGATCTCGTCGTGGACATTCAGAGACAGGCCTTCTTTCATATCGGGACCCTGCGCGCCCGCACCGCAGAAAATTTAGCCGCACGAGGCAGGCGGCAGGCGGCACGAGGCAGATGCGCAGATGGCAGGCTGGCAAGCGGACCGTGTACGTGACGTAGCGGCCGATGTACCCCGCGACCTGCGCACATGCACATGCACGCTCAGACGCCAGGCCTTTAAGGTTTTTTTTTTTTTCCCCTCCCAAAAAAAGGGTTTTCGCGCCTGGAAGCGGAGGGAAAGGTCGAAGTCTTCGCTCACGTGCGCCTCGCTCCAGAACCTCTCCACGCCGTCGGCGGGGTCGACAAAGGCGCACTTCTGCAGCGCCTCCCACCGCAGGAAGGCGTTGTGGCCGACGAGCGGGGCGACGTCGCCGCCGGAGACGCACATCTGCGCGCAGCCATGCTTTATTTAGTCAGGGAGCGCAGGCAGAGGATGACGCGGATGACAGGCTCTGCGCTGTCATCTGCTCAGCAAACATGCGCAGCAAGCAGCCATGACATGCACCAAAATATTGCACCAAATTACCTTAATAGCATTGTAGATCATCGTAGTAAATTGAGCATTGGCGCTCTCGTAGTAGTCCCAGCTAATCTGATGCGCGCATGCGGTGTCCCAGTCAGTGAGAGGATGCGGTGATCTCACTGCCATGGACATGGGGACATCTCCATGCCGTGCAGAGCATGCAAGGGATGCCAAGTCGCCCTGCCAAGGCCAGATGCAATGCATATGGCAAATGTGCAGGAAGAAAGGTAGCGGACCTGCAGCGGCGTCGTGTAGTGCTGCGTGAAGGCGACGTGCGGGCTGCGCAGCAGCTCGGTGACGACCGGCAGGATGCAGTCGCGCGGCACGCGCGTGTCGCTGTCCACGAGCAGGATGAAGTCGCCCATGCGCGTGTCGCCGCCCGCCAGGAACGCGTGGCTGGGCCGCCGCGCCGCCGTGTCCAGGCGCACGGCCTCCAGCGCCTCCCGCGGGCCGAGGCCCTGCTCCTGCACCATGTGCCGCATGCATGAGCGGCTTGGACCGATGCAGGCTCCTCTTGGTGCGCTGCGCCTCAGCAGCCCTGAGCCACATGACATGCACTCCAACATACCTGCATGAGCGCCGACACGCGGCGGCTGACGCCGAGGCAGAAATTCATGTTGGAGGCCTTCTTGAAGCGCCCGGCGCGCGTGTACCTGTTGACGTTGTGCCCGGGTCGCGCAATGTATGCAATGTCGTTCGTCTCGTAAAATGCAACGCGCTCCTCCCTGCCGGCCGGAGAGCGTACAGATGGGTCAGACATCCAGGATGGGCGTGCACATGAGTCCTTGGATGCTGACATCTTGCCGGGCGTTTTGTGGACATGCGCCAGAGTCACTGTCTGTCAAGACAGATCTGCTACAGAACAGTACTAGAGCATAAGCACATGGCAAAGCTGGGCACTCGCCGGTCGGCATCTGAGATGAGCTGCAGCCCGTCGTCGTTGACAAAGAGCTGCCCATCGCCCCCGGCCTCCTTGTAGGCCGCCAGAGCGGTGAGCAGGCTCTCGACGCTGGGCTGGATGGTGGCCGCCAGGCTCTCCTGCCGCACCGCCGGCAGTCAGCGCTCGACATTTTGTAGCTCATGTTACTGCCTGCAACATAGCTGCAGCGCATCAGGCAGACTGCAAGTGCAGACCAGTGACGCGCGCGAACGACGTGCTGGTGCTAATTGTGATGCAAGCCATACCACGCATATGCAGCTCAGCTTGACAAGTCGTCACATCTAGAGTCACATCTTGAGCGCGCGAGCGACCACCTCCGCCCAGCGCACCTTGTAGACGGGCATCTGGATGGTGACGCGCGGCAGGGCGCCCTTCCACCTGCAGCGCAAGTATGCACGTCGCAGGCGCATGCTTGCCATGTCGACGCGTTCCCACTTTGAATCACGTCAAGGCAACAGTGACTCAGCAAGCACAGCCAGGGCCCGCACTGCTTGGTCGGCGGGTTGGCGCTGTAATAGTACGAGTTGGAGGTGGCGTGCGCGACGGGACCAAGGCTGTGCACGATCGTCCCGACGCAGGTCATGACGGAGAACATCGCGAGGCAGAAAATTAGGGGCGACGTTGCGCAGCGCAGAGCGCAGCGCGCGACGCCGTGCGTCTGCACGTTCCTGCGCGCGCGGGAAGAGGCTGCAGCGCGCCGGACCGCGCGCGCCCCGCCATGCAGCACCGCGAGCAGGGAAGCAGCAGCCGCCCGCGCACCCGCAGGCGCTGCCGATGCTGGTGCCCAGGATGACGCCGATGAGCAGCACGGAGGCGCCGATGATCCTGCGCGCGCACGTCAGAGGCTCTCACTTGCGCGCCATCTTGCTCAAACAGTTTGCATGCAGTCCTTGACCAGTCCCACACAACCATGCATAGCCTTGGCGTCCAGGTGGACTCGGTGTGCCGCTGTGTGAGGAAGGGTTATGAAGCTGCCGGGGGTGGGGCCGCACAGCGCGTGGTGCCAGTGGCGCGGCCGCCGCTCGCTGCCGTCCACGCCGCTCTCCGGCGCAGTGCTGAGGCCCGCGCCGCCCTCCTCAATGTCGTCAGCGTCAGTGCCTGGCACCGCTCCTCAGCGTCACTGCCTGGCTCGCTCACTGGCAGCCAACTCAAGCTCCCTTGCCTGGCCCCAACCTCCCTTGCCTGAGCTGAGCAGACACACGCAAGCAGGGCCCTCATTCTTTTGCCTTTGTCAAAACAGGGGCGGCCGATAGGACGGGCGCGCGATTGTGCTTGTGAGCCATACAAGACACAGTATGCCCCTCTGCACAATGTTACGTTACCTAAAGCAGGTCTGCTGGATGCGGGCGCCCACGCGCACCTGGGGCGAGCTCAGGCACGCCGTCCTTGCTGTCCTGGAGGGAGCTCAAGTCCAGAGCGCTGTCCACGGCTCGCCGCAGTGCGCCGTGGGGCTGCTGCCCGCTGGGCACCTGCGCCCGCCAACAAGCCCCACACTAAAAAGGGGGCAGGTTGGGGCTGCATGCCAACGCTGCGCTGCTTCCCAATGCACACACATACTTCTTATTTGCGAAGAGTGACCACAGCACAGTGCAAAGCACAGGTCCGGCTGCCTGTTGCACTAGGCCACCTGCTCGGCCAAGAGCAGGACGTGCCTCAACGTTCAGACAAGCTACGTGCACACGCAGCGACACCTTGCAACACAAAAAGGGGATGACAAGGCGCACTGTGAGTGGCGTGGGCTGCACAGCTGCACCAGCTCCCGTGGCGGGCGTCCTGACATCAAGGACCACATCAGGAGAGGTGCTGGGCTGCATCGCTGCCGAGGGATAAATAAGCTGGAAAGGCACTGAGGTGTTGAAGGGGCTGGCCACCGTATTCAGGCTCTCACGTCTGCTGCAAAATGAGAGTTGTCAATCCTAAATGGAACTGCTCCTCCCGAGGCAAAACCCTAAACTTCTTATTCAAATCTTGATGAAGCTGATACACGGCTGTATTTCATTTATTCATTAATTAAGACGCTTGCACGCGCTGGCCTGAAGCATTCCGGCGTGCCTTGCTTAGGCCCGCCTCAACATGGTGGAGCCCATGAACAGCCGCAATCAGTGACGCACGGACGCAAGTCAGTTGACCTCAGTCCTAGCCAACGTGGACAGGGTGCTTCCTCACCAATTGAGGTGCAGCTGTGAGCATTACAGCATGCATCTGCCACCTCAGGCTGGTGAGTAACCAACACATAGGCGGGCGGCTCCCGAGCTGAGGCCGCCAAGCGACTTACTCCAAGGCAAATCAAGCAAAATCACAGAAAACAGGCAAGTCACAGCGTTTGCAAGTTCTACGCTGACGGCATGCAGGCATTTATGTTAAAAAGTAGCAAAACACACAGGCGGGCAAGTGCTTGCAATAAATCCAACGCTCACGCGTCTGCGGGCAAACATGCCTGCTCGCATGCGGCGGCTACATCAGCTGCAACAGCGTCACGTCGTCCCGAGTCTTTGGGGCTGCAGCACGCTCGCCCCCGCTGCAGCCTCGCACTGCAGGCCGCCGCTGGCCACCGCCTAGGCCGCCCGCTTCGTACGCGCGGCGGCCTCCGTGCCGCCGCACACGCTGTGACCAGGCTGGGCGGTCACCCACATGGCAGCGCCCAGGGCCACGACGGCCGCGCTGACCTGCGTCCAGACGCTCCCGCACAGCCAGGGCTTGGCCGGCGTGCAGAACAGCGCGCTCGCTGCCAGGCTCACCACACCGCCCCTGCGCGCCACGCCGCGGCGCGCTCACCTCCACGAGTCGCTTGCAGCAGGTCTGCAGTGACGACCGGCTTGAGCTCAGAGAGGCTCAGGTAACCAGAGGATGCCCTGCGCGTCACCGGCACTGTCTGCAGGTGCCTCCTTGCTGGCACTGGGGCAGCGCACGGTGAGGGGCCGCCGTGCGGGGGCGGAGCGTGGCTTTGGCTGTGAGAACCAAAAGGGCGCACCGCACGGCGTTGGCGAGCCCGACCGCGACCGCCCCGTCCAGCGCAAACACGCGCGCCTGCACCCAGGCGTGGCCGTTGTACGCGGCGCCAAAGGCCGCCAGCGCGGCCGCGGCCGCCGCGGCGGGCACGCCCGAGGCGCGCAGCGGTGCTTCCACCAGGCGGCGCCAGCGCGGCAGCGTGTACCCCGCCTGCGCCGCGTTCGCAGCCAGCAACTTGTGACGGAGCAGACTGGGCGCTGGCGCGCGCCGGGTGTCCGGGTACGACCCCGCCAGGCTCTTGCTCTGCAGCGGTCAACAACCCGCCCACGCAAGTCTCCTAGCATGCGTTGGTGCAACAGTGCGCACCCACCCCAAGCCCAGGCCAAAGAGATGCATGAGAAAAATGCTTTTCATCTGGCCAGCAGCAGTGCTCATGCTGAAGTGTTTGTACATGCACCTCCGCCTGTACATGTCATTCGTCTGTGCTCCCCTCACACCCACAGTCCAAGGGCCACGGCGCGGCGCGCCTGGTACAGGGTGGCCGCCGCGAGGCCGACCCGCGCCGTGCGCTGCGCGTAGTGCGCATAGGCGGGCGGCGGGCGCTCGGTGCGCAGCAGCAGCTCATACGTCACGCCCAGCAGCGCGTGCCCTGCGCGCGCGCGCGCCGCCTGAGCACGGGCGCCGCCGCGGCTGCATCCGCTGCAAGCGTGGCACGACCACGCATGACCACCGCGCTGACACCCCCCTGTTATCTCAGGTTGGCCGTTCCCACAAGGGTGCAGGGGATGCAAAGCTTGCGGGCACACCCACTGCTGAAAGCGCGAGCGCGCAGCAGCCGGCCACCTCCCGGGGCCCGACGCCCCCCAGCAGCGGCCCGCCCCAGCCCACCCGCCCCGCGGCGCCCGGCTGCGGCGCCAGCGCGCGCAGCAGCAGGCCCCCCGTGACGGTCCACACCTGGGCGGCCGCCACCGCGGCAGTCGGCGGCGTGCGGGAGGCCGCACAAGGGTGAAGTGGCAGAGGCAGGAGCACACCTCTCATGAGCTGATGGACACATGCTGCATGCTTGCTGTTGTTGAAGGGCGCTGCGCAGGTGCAGTACAAGGAAGGCAAACAAGATCAAGAGAGCCCATGGCTGAGGGCATGCAGGCTGCCGTCTGGTGGCCCCCAGCAAAACGAGGCCGCATTAGGGCCCCAGCCAGCTTGGGGCCTGCCTAGCTGCCTTCCGACGCAGCGCCCTGGGGGCCCCAAAGCACAGATGCGTCCGCAGGCCCTAGGGGCCGCACCGCCAGCAGCTGCTGCCCAGAGAGGCGCCGGCCGAGCAGCGCGCGCGACAGCACCGCCGTCGCCGTCTGGCTGGCTGCCGGCAGCACGACCGCCGCGAGCGCCACCCCGCACAGCGCAAACCCCACGCACTGCGCAGCCAGACGCGGGCCTCGACGGCCCACAGCAGATACCAGTCTGTCGTGTAGACGCAGAATGCGTTTGTGCCTGGCAGCAGGGGTGACCTTGTGCGGCAGGGAGCGCCCGCGCCTGTGAGCAGTAGGCAAACACGTCCAGGCAGCCGCAAGCCCACAGCAGCGCCCGGCCCCGCCTGCGCGCGCGGTGGAGGCTCAGCGGGCTGCAGAGGAGAGCGGTTGCGGTGGTGTCTGTGTGGCTGCAGGAGAGGCAAGCAGGTCGGCTGTTCCAGGACGCCCGCTGCTTCCTGGCAGAAACACACAGCGTCACGCCACGGTCAGGCCAGGCTGGACCTGAACGACAGCGTGGCGCGTGCCGTGACAGAGGCGGCGGCTTGTGCCCGCGCTCGCGGGGCGCGCCGGTGAGCGCAACCACGCTCGCGTACTTCACCCACGCAAGCAGCTGAGCGCTCGGCTGGTGAAAGCCCTGCAGGGCGTGTGGTGGTCAATGCCGCTGCTGTGGACGTTTGTCAACTGCTGCAGCCCTGCACGGCCACGAGATGTGCAAACACCGGTGAAGCAAACATCAAGATGGAGCTCGCAGGGGCGGCGCACAGGCCCCCACGTACCAGGTTGGTGATTGCTTGCGCAAGCAAGCCCAACGCCGCCCCCGTGCAGACCAGCGCAAGCAGCCATCTCGGTCTGCGCGCACGCATCACCTGCTGCACGAGCCCTGCGGCGCCCTTTCAGCACACTTAGCAGCCCGTACGTGTCATCGCGCGGGCGCTCTCAGGCACAAGGCCAGTTCTCACAAAGCAGGGGGTTGTGATACCCTGTGCCGAGCTTCGCCTGCGCTCTGCATCGACGCGATACACAGGAGCGTCAAGCGGCCGCCGCGCGGGGGTGATCAGGGGGTTGCGCAGCGCTCGGCACGCCAACCCCTGCAAAAGCAGGTGCAGCCCCCACCGGCCGGGCATCTGCCGCAGGGGGGCCGCGCCCGAGGCGCTGCACGCGTGCGGGGTGCCTGGCAGACTGTGCTGTGGCAAGGTGCCCGCCCGTGGGCACCCAGGGGCCGGCCGGTGTGCAAGTGTTGGATGGCTCAGGCAAGGGGTGCACGTCCGTGCAGGCGCCCCGTCGCGTCCGCACGCCTGCCTGCCCGGCCACGGCCAAAGCGCGGCCCATGAGCGGTTCATGCAAGACGATACGCGCGCGGGCCGGCCCAGTGCTGCCTCCCCGAGGAGCTTTGTAATTTTCCCGCGCCGGCGCGTTGAAGCTGCGCACAACTGCAGCACACTGCCCAGGGCGCGCGCTGCCGACCGGCGGAGGTCACCCAGGCGCGCCCTAATCACTGTCCGCGTTCGCGATGCTCGGGAGCATGGCATATGTCAGACGGGCCATGGGCTCGCCCGCTCCTGCACCTGTGCTCACCTGTCGCACACCTGGCGTGACCAAGCGGCGCGGCCAGCAGGCGCCGCGGCCACCGCCACGTGCCTGAATCTGCAAGCCGATGGGACAGCCAGGCGTCGTGCATGCCTGCTTTTGGGTCCCCGGGCGGTGAGGGCGGCGCTGCTACTCGCTCGGCGCGCAGGTAGGTCGTCGTTCGGTCTTTTTTGGCTCACTTCTTGGTTTCTTTGGCGGCGCTGGCGGGCATCAGGCCAGCAACGCCCCGGGTCAGGCCGGGCTGCTCCCTGACGCGCGCGCGCCTTGGCAGGGCCGCAGGCGGCGCCGGCGGCGCAGCCAGGGGCTCCTTTGAGACCGCACCGGGCGTTGCCACGCTCGTGCGCCAGTTTGAAGAGAGCAGGAAGGCGTCCGACGCGTCTGACTCGTCGACGAGCGAGGTGGCCGCCGGGCGCAGCTGCGAGTGGCGTGCACGCTGTGAGCTGCGCAGAGTGCCTGCCGCGGCTGCTCGCTCGTGCAAGCCATGGGCGCTGCAGGTGATTTGCAGGGTGCAACTCTCGCGCGCGAGCGACGCGGCTGCGTATGCGCGCAGGAGGACGCCGCAACAGGCGACGAGCGTCGCGCTTTCAGCTTGCCTGCCTTTTCCAGGTGTGGCGGGCGGCCGACGGGGGTGCCCAGGCGCTGCGGTCCTTCACTGCCTTTGGCTGCAAAAGCTTGCACTTTTGGGTTGCGAGTGCAGGCTCGGTGGAGCTGGTGCCCTTGGGCGCGCCATGGCGGCGCCAGGTGGGAAGACAAGACAGCGACAACGAGGCGTGTGTCACAGCTGTGCATGTGACACTCTGGCCTTGCGCGCGTGCGCGCAGACACGGCGAGCCCGCACCCGCGCCGCCACCCGCACCGCCCGACGCGCCCGCCATGGAGGAAGGCTTCGCTGCGCAGCTGCTCGGCATGGGCACGCAGCTCCGCGGCGGGGACGCCGCGGGCGAGGGCCTGCCCCTGGGCGCGCTGAGCGGCCTGCTGGCCGACATGCTGCCGACCGGCGAGGCGCTGCAGAGCCTGGGCCGCGCGTCCTCATATAACCCTAGGCCCCACCTGGTTCTCGCTGGCCAAGAGCAAGACCAAGACCAAGACCAACCCTAAGACCAAGACTGCCACGGACAGCAACCCCGCGCCCGCCGCCGGCTCGCCCGGCGCCAGCCCGCAGGCGGGCGCCCGCCGCTCGCCCTGGGACAGCTTCTCCAGCCTGTCGTCCGCCAACAACGGCCCCGCCAGCGGCGGCGAGGGCGCGCCGGCGCCGCCGGCGCCCGCCCCGGGCACCGCCAATGGCACCGCCGACGGCGCTGTGCAGGCGCTGTGCAGACCGGCTCCCCGTGCACGCCGCCGCCGCCGCCGCCGCCGCCGTCGGGCGCGGCGCGGCCCGCGAGCGGCGCGCTGAGCGCGCTCTGGCACGGCAAGTCGCGCGGCTCGGAGGCGGTCTTGGGCGCGCCCGACGGGCCGCCCAGCCTGGGCCCGCAGCCGGCGCCGCACGGCGCCGCGGTCGACCAGGACGCCGGGCAGCGCGACGGCGCGCCGTGCGGCGGCGGCCGGCTGGGCCGCCGTGCGCGCGGCGCGGCCGCGCTGCGCAAGTGCGCATGCGGCCGCGCCGCGCCGCCGACGCTGAGCGCATCGTCCTCGTGCGCCAGCTTCGTCACGGCCGGCAGCGACTCGCACGCCGACGCGTTTGAGGAGGCGCCCGAGCGCGAGCACGCGCCGCTCACGCTCGAGGAGCACCTGAGCGCGGCCATCGCCGAGCTCGCGGGCGAGGCCGCGGATGGGCCGGCGCCCCGCTCGCGCACGCCCCCCGACGCCGGGCTCAGCCTATAGCCCTCTTCCCCTGCCTACACAGCACCGCCAGACCACCGGCCCTGCATGGGCGTCGCACATCGGTCGGCGCATGCCAGCCACAGGGCTCTGCGGGCTGCTCAGGAGTCCCAGCGGAAAGCAGACGCGCAAATCGAGACAAAGCAAGCCCAGCAGCGCGTTCCTTGGCGCAAGGAAGCAAGGCGGGCAAAGGCGGGCTGGGGCAACTTGGACGACGCGCGCTGCGCCGGCGCGCGAGAGAGCAGCGGCAGCCGCGGGCCCAACGGTGGCGATAGGCGATAGGCGTGCGCGCAGGGCTGGGCGGGGGCCTTGAGGCGCGTGGCGGCCGCGCGCGCGGCGCCGCGCCAGTGCAGCGCCCGCGCGCCCGCGCGCGCGCCCTGGGACTGGGCGGCCAGGAGCGGCGCGGCGCGCGCCTGGTCCGCTCGCACTCGGTGCGCCGGCACCCTGCCTCGCCATCACCCTGCCACCCCGCCAATTGCCCATAACACCATTGCATCGGAGAATGGCTTTCGCCCGAAAGCGCCCCCGTGCATGCGCCGCATGGGCGCCCACTGCCGCGTCAGCCACTGCTGGCAGCCGGCGCATGTTGGTTGGGCCTCACAGCACGCGCGCTGCAGTGTTGTAGGCTCTTCACACAGAGGCGCTGACGTGTGCTGCACAGCGGTGTCGCCCCGCCGAGCTGCTCACGGCCGGATCGCGCGCGCAGGTGCGCCGCTTTGCGCGCATGAAGCCCGAGCCGGGCGGCGGCGCCGCGCTCGGCGACTCCGACGACGAGGAGACCAGCGACGAGTCAAGCGACAGCGACGACGCCGGCCAGGGCCGCGCGCTCGCCCTGCCGACGCCGCAGGGCGGCTGGTCGCTGGGCAGCGTGCGCGCGGCGCCCGCCGGCCCGCCCGCGCCGCGTGCCGGGGCGGGGTGGTGGCCCTGGGCCGGCGAGCCGGGCCATGCGCAGGACGACGCGCAGCATGCGCCGTGGCCGTCGGCGGTCGCGACGGCGGTCACGCTGTCGGCGGCCGTCGTCGTGTTTGTCAAGCCGCCGGGCGACAAAGGCCGCGGCGGCAGCAATGGCGGCGGCGGCGGCGGCAACGGGCGCCGCCGCGTCGGCCGCCACGCGCCGTCGCCGGCCAGCCTGTTTGCCGAGGCCGCGCAGGGCGGCTTGGCATGGCCCGCGCCCGCGCCGCCGCCGCCGCCCGCGCCGGCGCCTGCGCGCTCGGAGGCGCCGCGGAAGGCTGCGAGCGCGCGCGCGCCGGTGGCGCCGCGCCGCGGCGCGGCCGTGCCGCGCCTGGACGTCGCCGCGTATGTGCTCGCGGTCGCGCTGTGCGTGCTGGCGGCGCGCGGGTTTGTCATGGCGCGCCGCCCCACGGGCCCGACCCCCTTTGTTTGCGCTCCTGTGCTGGGAAATGCGGGCCATTGTGCGGGCTGCCGACACTGCTTGTCTTTCACCTGCGACCACTGGCCGGCGAGCGGTGCTGGCCGCCGCGCATGGTCGGGAGGGGCGGTGCGGGCGGGCGTGTCGGCTGCTGTCCAGAGCGCTGTGCTGTGCGCGGCGCGCGCTGCCTGCGCGCATGCAGCGGCGACTCACGCTGTCCCCGAGCAGCCCAAGGGGGGGCGCCAACAGCATCCATTGTGGCTTTCATCAAGTAGATAACAGGTTTGCTTTACGCGCAGGAGGTGATCACCGCGCTGCTGCAGCGCGCGCATGGGAGGGCGCCCGCGCGGCCGGCGCCGCACCCGGCGCAGCGCCTGCCGCTCCGCGCCGTGTATGAGACGGCGGGCGCGGCGTCCGGCACCGCGAGCGGCCTGCGGCAGGGCCTGCGGCAGCGCACGCGGGCAGGCGCGCGGCCGGGCCCGCATGATCCGGCGCGGCAGCAGCAGTGCGCGTAGGGCAGCGCGCGTGCGCTGCGCAGTGCCTCGCGCCTGTTTTGGCCGCACGGCAGGGCCCGCGGGCCGGCCCGCATAGTGTGGGGTAGCCCAGCAGGGACGACGGGCGGAGGCCGGCGCGTGCGGCGTGCAGCGCCCCCGCTTGCCCCGAGGGCCTGCGGGCGATTTCGGGAGCAGGGGCGCTCGGCGCCGAGCGTCCGCACGCTGCGCGCACCGTGTCTGCGCGGCAGGGCCAGCAGGCCTGCGGCAGGGCTGGCAGGGGCAAGTGCTGGCAGGCGCGGTGCGCGCAGCGGCGGCGGCGTCGGGGCGCGGGCAGAGGGGCGGGGTTGGGCAGGCTTTAGGACGTTAGGCTATGTGTTTCTGTGCAGGCACGACGCGGCCTCTGGAGGGCGAGCGCTCGAGCTGCAGGCCATTCTCCCCGGGGCTGATGCCACTGGACGCGTAGCTAGGCGGTTGTATATACTATCGGCTCCTATTTTGCTGTAGGGTACTCTTTGCTTCGGCCCTAGGCCCCCACCGGCTGTGTTCTGCAGGGCACCGCATTCTAGCAGTCCGTGTACAGCAGGAAGTTGCAGTAGTGCAGGCGTGCATGCTTTGCAGAGGGTGCTGGACTCGCATGCAGGTACAGAGACAGGCAAGGCTTGGCCGTTACTTGGCTTGTTAGGTCGACTTAGGAGGGTTAGGACCGCCTGCGCAAGCAGCTTCGGAGTGGTGTCAGCTTATAGAGATTGTGGCGTCGACAGCGAGCTCGTGCACGGGGGCGGGCAATAGGTGCCTGCTGATCGGTTTTTGTGAGCATCGAGCACTCTGGTGTCCCTAGTACGAAGGCCCGCTAGGTTTGGCGCCGTCTCCTGGTGAGGCCACGAGGCCTGCTGTCACTGACAGAGTACCTGGGTGACGCGAACCTATCGCGAGGCAACGCTCACACCCGCAACTCTGCCGGCCATTGTGCCGCCAAGGTGCTTGCGCCGGGGGCGCCCTGCGGCAAGAACGTCACCAAACACCCAGCCGACCACTAGCAGCTAGGTCATGGCAAATCCAGGCGCGCCTGCCTGCATGCAATGCCTTGCGCAATGAGCCCTGCGCACCGAGCGCAGCCCTGTCGCTGCTAGCGCAGCCCTATTGCGCTGCTGGGGCGCAGCGCTGCCCCCCACTACCTGGCCCGCGTGTAACAGGGCGGGCAGCTGCGAAGAGCGGGCGCCGCGCGTGAGCGTGAGCGGCCAAGGACAGAGGCATGCCGGCCGACGACGCAGCGCGCGCGCCTGTGGGCAGGCCGGCCTGGGGCGGCGCCGCGCAGCGCCTGGGCCCCGCGCCGAGCGGCATCCGTGAGGCTTTGGAGGCCGGCGGCGCCGACCGGCTGCGCGAGAGCAGCCATGCGGCGCAGCCCGAGACGGAGGGCGCCTGGGGCGGCCCGCCTCCCGCGTGCCGCTGGCCGGGCGGCGCCGCTGCGCTCATCGCGGCGGGCGGGGATGCACCCCGCGCGCCGAGAGTGGCCGCGCCTGCTGCGGAGGGCCTCAGCGCGCTGCTGGCGGAGGCGCGGCGCAGTCGGCCAGACATCAGCGGTGTGCTGTCCGCTCTGTGCGCATCACGTAATGACTCGCTGTTGTCTGGTATATTGACTAAAGCCTGCGTCGTAGTGGCACCTCAGGTGCAGGGCAGTTGGGATGTAGTGCCCAGCGCGCCGACTGCCGGCACCCATGGTGTCCGCATCACGGCATTGCGCAAGCATGCGTCGCTGATGCGCACCACGGCTGCAGCGCGCGCGACCCGAGCGGGCGGGCCTGACTGGCTGTGTTGGACCGCCCGCGTCCGCGCACTGCAGCCCCTCTTCAAAAAGTACGCAGGATGGCGCAGGTTCGTGGCAGCTGGTCGCCGCCGGTACCGCGCGCGGCACCCCGCCGCCGGCGCACTGGCGTCCAGCGACCGCCGGCGCGCCCCTCTGACGCCCGGCCTGCGACGCAGGCGTGGTGCGGTGCCAGGCGTGCGGCAAGGCGCTCGCGGACCACGCCAGCCTGGCGCAGCACCTGCGCGACAGCCACGGCGGCGCCAACCGGCCGGCGGAGGGCGCGCAGGGCGGCGCGACGTTCACGCTCGCCGACCTGATGAGCGTCCCGCGGTGCGCCGCTCCCCGCGCCGCAGCTTGCCGCGGCCATGCTCAAAGCACTTGGTATGCAGAACTGAGGCGGGCGCTAGGAGGTTGTTGCACAAATGAGGCGGGCGCTGGTATGTCGCCGTGCTCAAGGGCCTGCCCACTGGGTGCAGCGCCTGTGTCGCGGGGAGCGCAGCACCTGCGTGCGTTCGCGCGCGTATTGGCGTTTGAAGCGAGCGCGCTTCTGCGCTGACGCACACGTGGGGGTAGCGGGGTATGCTGCCCGCGCACTGCGCGTCTCTCCTCATATGTGGGAGTGCTGATAAGGCAAGTGGGGAGGCCGCGACGGCTGTGGCGCGCGCGCAGGGTGGCGCCGCAGCTGCAGGCGCGGCGCGGTCCGCAGCACGTGCGCAGCGTGGCGGCCGCGGCGGCCGCGGCGGCCGGCCTCACCGCGCAGCAGCGGCGCCGCGTGAGCCAGCTGGTGCAGGTAGGCCCCTGCTGCCGCTTGGGCTGAGGCCTGTGGAGCTACAGCGCGTAGATGTGCCACTGCACTGGTATGGTAGGGACCAGAGCATATGCCTGGGCAACGCTGCCGGCGTGGGGTCCGGCGGGGTTCTGACCGGTCGTCAGGTGTCCGATGGGGTCCTCTGTACGACGGTGCGGGCGTGGGGTTGCCGGCGCACCCTGGCCTGTGTGACGTGGCCGCACTCCCCGGCCGCAGCGCCCACGGTGAGCGTGCAGCCGACGTGAGCCACGCCGCGCGGGGCAGGCCTCGCCGAACGACGCCGCGCTGGCGGCCGGCTTCCGCGGGCGCCTGAGCAGCAGCGGCAAGAAGAAGATGAGCCGCTTGAAGCGCATCATCCTGCGCGAGCGCGCCGAGAACACCGCGCGCGCCGCCGCCGCGGCCGCCGAGGCCGCGGCGGCGGCCGCGGCCGCCGAGCGCCAGAAGCACGCCGGCCTCTCGGCGCAGCTGCAGGCGCGGCAGGGCTCAAGGCAGGGGCCAAGCTTGTCATCCGAGCGTGTGGCTTCTGGGCCTTGATGGAGCGTTCTGCCGTGCAAGACTGTGCTCTGACACAGCATCGGGGGTGCAAACTTGGCCGGCGCTGATGCGGTCGGTGCCTGTTTAGGTGGCGGGTGCGCTGGCGGCGGCGGAGCGCGCCGCTGGCCGCGAGTTGGCCGCAGACGTGGTGGAGCGCATGTACGTGCTGGAGCTGGCCTGCGCGCAGATGGCGCACCTGGTGGCCTCCGCCGACGCGTGCGCGCCCGCCCCCAGTCGCGCGTGGCGCTTGAGCCTGCACCCTGCTAGCGTTGCAGAGCTGGAGACGGGAACGAATGATGCGGGAGCCGTGGTCGCACAGCAATGGCGCACTGTCGCGAAGCACGCAGAGCTGGTGCGCGCTCCCTGATCGACCTGCCGCCGCCGGCAAGCGGCGAGGCGTGCGCTCATGGCGCGCGCAGGCGCGCGGTCGAGGCGCAGGCCGAGGCCGGGCGTGCGGCAGCCGCCTGCGAGCGCGCGTCCAACCCGGCGCCCTCCGAGGACAGCGCGGGCGTGGCCGGCAGCGAGCGCGCGGCCGGCGCCCGCGAGCAGCCGCCGCCTGGGGACGCACCTGGTGCTGCGCCGGTTGGCGGGAACGCCGCGGCCGGCGCTGCGCCAGAGCGGCTGGGCGGCCAGGCCGCCGCTGCGGGGCTGCACGAGCCGGGGTCGAGCGCTGCGGGCGCTGGTGGCCCGCATGCCTGGCCTGAAGAGGCCGCGCCAGACTTGGCTAGCGACAGCGAGGGCGACGATGATAGCGATGACCTGGAAGGGTACCAGGATGTGTTGGTGCGCCCTCAGGCTTCCACGAGATGGCGCCCTACTGGAGTAAACAACTGCTCTTTACGCACAGTGGCCATGTAGCAATCCCAAAGGAGCAGTGCATGCGCGCATGCGGAGCTTTATCAGAGCAATGCATGACTGGATGGTCTACTGTGGGTGCCATGTGGGGTGTGTGTGCGCACGGACGATATAGTGCTCAGGCGAGCGTGTCAGGGCCGCAGTATGCCAGCGCTGTGGCATACCTGCTGTGACGCCTGGGGCGTTGTGTGGCGCGCAGGGCGGCTGGCTGCGCGACCTGGGCGAGCGTGTGCGCGACGCCAAGAGCGCCGTGCTGGCAGCCGCGGACGATGCAAGCGCGCACCTGCCCGCCGCCGCGGGCTCCTGCGCCCCGCCCTCGCCGGCGGCTGCGCCCGCCGCCGCGCCTGAATCCGGCGTGCCAGGCGGCGCCCACGAGCGCCCGACCAGGCCGCCGGTGGCGGACGCCAGTGGCGCGGCCGCGCAACCAGCGCATGGCGAGGCGAGTGCGTCCGACGGGCGCAGCTTTAATGGCGATGTTGACGAGGGCGAGGACGAGGATGACGAGGATGATCTGGGGCCGGACGGCTGGGATGACGTGCTGGGCGCCTGGATGGCCGCGATTAACGTGCCAGAAAAGCTGGCGGCCGCGGGCGTCGACCCGTCCGAGTGCTACCCACCTTCAGACGCGCCGCCAGACAGCCGCGCGGCGGCGGCCGAGCCGGGCGGCAGCCGCTGGGCGCTGCCGAGCCGCGCGCCGGCTGCGCCTGGCGCAGCGCGCGAGCTGCTTGAGACCGCGAGCAGCATGCCGAGCGGCGCGCGGAGCGCGCGGGCGGGCGCCGGCGAGCCCGCGTGCGAGGGCGCGGCCGTCGCCGCGCACACGCTGCCGTCCGCGGTGCGCGAGATCGGCGCGGCGTCCGCGCCCGCGGCGCTCGAGGCCGAGTGCGGGGAGCGGCGCAAGCTGGCGCACAGCGCGCCGCAGCTGCGCCACTCGGCGATGTTTGGCGGCGACGCGGACTCGAGCCCCAACGCGGCCGACCGCGCGGCCGCGCCGCAGCGCCCGCAGAGCGCGCCCGGCCTGCCCTGGGGCTCGCTTGCGGCGCGCGCCGGCCGCGCGCCGCGCGCCTACCGCTCCGTGCTGCCCATCGCGCTGCAGCAGGCGGCCGACGGCCTGCCCTGCCTCGGCGCGCCGGACAGCGCGTCTGCCGCGCTGGACGGCGTCCAGCCGCCTGACGCCGACCCGCCTGCGCCGCCCGGGGGCGCGCCCGGACAGGCCGCCGGATACGCGCACGCGGCGTCCATGCCGGACGCCGCGCGCGGCCCGCCACTGGCGGCGCACCCTGGGGAGCAGGGCGCCGCCGCGCCGCAGCCGTGGGACGCGGGGCTTGGCGGCGGCAGCATGAGTGGGAGCGCCGGGTCGGAGCGCGGCGCGGCGCAAGGCATGGGCGCGGGCGCCGCCGCCGGGGCGGATGCTGTCGCGGCGTGGCTGCAGAACAGTGGGGCGCCGGGCAGCGCTCCTGCGCCCCCGCTGTCCGCCGCCGCCGCGCAATTTGCCGGCCTGCACCTCGGCGCGCACGCGCCGCACGCGCCCCAGCCGCACGTTCTCGCGCCGCTGCCGCCGCCGCACCTGCTCGCGCCGCCGCTGCCGCTGCCGCACCTGCCTGCGCAGCCGCCGCAGCAGCGGCCAGGCAGCGGCGCGCAGCAGCAGGACCACGGGCTGCCCGCGATGCCGCCGCTGGGCGGGCCGGAGGGGGCCGTGGGCGTCGCCGCTGGCGCGCAGCCGGGCGCGGGTGTGGGCGCAGACGAGACGCTGGCGCAGCTGAACACGCTGCTGGCGCTGGCGCCGGAGCGGCTGGCCGCGATCGCGGCCACGCTGCCGCCGCACGCGCTCTCGCAGGCGCGCGCGCGAGCGCCCGCCCAGCCTGCCTGCGCGCACCCGGCAGGGGCTTGCACTGATAATTGCAGGGTGCGAGTGGGTTGCTAGGTGGACGGACCGAATGCAAGCCCGTCAAGGGCGTGCACTGCCATGGTGCTGGCGGGCGCGCCGGCTGGACGCCGAGACATGCGTCTCGGCTGCCTGGTTGCGCGCGACGCTAGGCTGCTGTCAGCTTTGGTGTGGACGCGCAGCGAGGAACAATGCAGGGTGTCGCAGGCATGAACAAAATGTGCTCCGAGCTTTCCTAACGGCTGGGGCGCCGCGCGGCAGGGCCAGCTGCCGCTCGAGCTGCTGCTGCAGGCGTCGCACCTGCAGTCGCAGCTGGGACCGCCGGACCAGGGCCAGAGCAGGGGCGGCCCGGCGAGCCTGCTGCCGCAGCAGCAGGCATGGGGCGCTGGCGCCATGCTGCAGGTGTGGCCCGCCATCATGCAACCTGGGGCTGCACGCGGGAAGGCTATCCAGTTGTGCGCCCTGGGTCAAGTTGAGAAATGTCAGCCAGCCGGCCTGCCGTGGCATGTGAGTGTTCTTAGCTGGCTGGCGGGCGAGGCACAGTAGCAGCACTGTTTTAGGGCGCTCAGGTTGCTCCTGCGAGGCTCAGCCGTGAGGAACGCTCCTGGCATACGTGTGGCTGTCTTCGGGAGGCACTTGGAGGCGGCCGTGCAGGTCATGCAATGACGCGGTGGCGCTGCGCAGGCGTGGGAGCAGTCGGCGGGCGAGCGCGAAGCCGCGGCGCGCGGCGTGCTGGCGGGCGCGGCCGCCGGGGTGCCGGGCGCGGGCGAGGAGGGCGGCGTCGGCGGGGGCGCGTTTGGCGTGCACGAGTACCACTGCCAGGCGCGCGAGCGCATGTGGATGGGGGCCTTGCGAGCAGCGGGCGGCTGTGCTGCTCAGTCTTGGACTGGACTCGTTGGGGTGCCGCTGGAGGTTGTCAAGCAGGGCATTGCTTCGTGCCTGGTAGTGTGGCGATGCCTGCAGCAAGGATGCAGCATTTGTGTTATGGCAGCACGCCGGGTCGGGCTTGTGTGCGCAAGGCGCGCCAGAGTCAGTGGCCGAATGCAGTGGCCCGAGCGCGCAGATTTGCGGCTGCGTGTGCTGCGGCAAGGCGAACTTCGAGCAGCACAAGGCGAGCAAGCGGCACGCGCGCAAGGCGGCCGCCGCAGCCGCTGCCGTCGTGGGCGCCGGCGGCGGCGCCGGCGGCGCCGGCAGCACAACGGCGGCGGACCGCGACCGCGACCGCAATTGCACGACCTACGTTGGCCTGAACAGCCAGTGCCGCCCGTACGTGAAGCAGGCGCGCGCGCGTCACGACGGCAAATAACCTAGGGTTTCAGGTTTCGCACCCCAATGCACAGCTGGGCCTCCGCCTGCCTGCCCGTGCGCGCGCTGCGTGAGCGCGGCTGGGCTGCATGCTTGCCAGCAGCCGCGGCCTAGCAAGCCGCGGCGCCGCCAAGGGGCTGATGCGTCGGCAGTGTGGGCACCTCGAGGCCGCTCTGCCCAGCTTCAGCAGCTCTGCAGCTCCGCAGCGGCGCTAAGGCGTGCAGCGGGCGGACCCGTGGTTTAAAGTAGCCCTGCGCCTGAGCCTGCGCAGCCCGAGCGCGCCGCCCTGACGCGGCGGCCTGCCGGGGCGGCGCGCAGGTCATCTCCACCGAGCTGAACAAGGCCTCGAGCGACCTGCTGACGCAGCTGCACGCCTGGGAGGACCGCGCCAAGCAGGCCAACCCGCTGCAGGCCGCCGGCAAGAAGCGCCTGGCGTCCGGCCTGCGGTGCGCGCCTTTCCGCCGCGGCGACTCCAGGAGGGCGGGGTTGCCCGGCGGGGTTGCACGGCGTGCCGCGCGCGCGCGGCACGAGCGCGTGGCGGGGCACGAGTTTTTGAACAGTGCCAGCGGCCGGGGGCCTATCGCAGCAGCAGGCAGGCGTGGAACGCCAGCACGCGTTGAGAGCGCCGGTCAACCCAGGGGCGTGGGCGCCACGCACAGCGCTCGCAGCGCGCGCCGGCGCGCCGTGCCCGGCGCCGCACGTCGGGGTCAGGACAGGGTGTTGGGTGTTGGGTCAAGCGCGCCTGCGCGCGGCGCGCAGGGAGGTGGCCAAGGCGGTGCGCGCGCGCAAGGCGCGCGTGGTGCTGGTGGCGCCCAACATCGAGCCCATCGCCGCGCAAGGCGGCCTGGACGACCAGCTGGATGACATCCTGCGCACCGCCGAGGGCAATGGCACGCCCGTCGTCTTCTGCGGCTCGCGCAAGAAGCTGGGCCAGGCGCGCGCGCCGCCCCGCCCCCCACCCCATGCGCGACCGGGATGAACAGGCGAGCAAGGCACGCTGCGCCGCCGAGCGTCGCCGAGCGCGGCGGCAGGGGCGGCCGCGTTCGCGTTGTTCTCTGCCAGCTGGGCCGGCCCGGCGCCGCTGCAGGGCAAACAAACGCAGCCTGCTCGGAATCTGCGCTCCCAGAAATGCTTGCCACGTGTCCCCCGCCTACCTGCGTGCCGGACGCGCTGAACCCGTGCGGCGGCGGCTCACAGCGCGCGCGCGCGCGAGCGCAGGTGTTCGGCTGCCGCAAGAAGATGAGCGCGATCGCGATCCTGGACATCAGCGGCGCGGAGCACTTGCTGCGCACCATTGAGGCGCTGGCCGCCCAGGGCTGCGCTGAGTGGCGCGCGCAGTGCGCGGCCGATGGCGGCGAGGCCCCCGGCGAGGCTCCGGCCGCGCCCGAGGCCCAGGTGCCGGCCCCGGCGCGCTTGGAGAGGCTGGCTGCAAGCCACCTGTTGGAAGTGAGTAAGCTGGGGGTCCGGCGTGCGCTGCCGGGCGCGCGAGGAAGGCAGGGGGTGCGGCCGGGACGCGTTCTGAGCGGTCTGGTGCGCGTACAGGCTCAGGCGCTTCCGCCGGCGCCGCCGGCGGAGGCGGCGCCGTCGCCGCAGCTGCTGCGCATGCGCGCCGACGGGCGCGCCGTGCCGCTGAGCGGGTCTGCTCTGGAGCAGGCCCTCGCGCGCGCGGGCCTGGCCGCGCCGCCGCAAGGGCCCGCCCGCGCGCCGGCGCCCGCGCAGCTGCTGCCGCAGCTCTCGGGCGCCCCGGGCTTTGCGCAACCGGGCGCGCACTTGGGCGGCCGCGCGCCCGGGACGCCGCCGGTGCCCGCGGCAGCTTCGCCAGGCGCGGCGCCGCAGTGCCCGTCGCCGGTAGCCGCCGACAGCCTGTGCGCGTCGAGCGGCGGGTCGCTCGGCGCGCCGACGCCGCCGGCGGGCAGCCCCAGCCCGTACGTGCGCTTCTCGGCCGCGCTCGCCGCGCAGGCCGGCCTGCGCGAGGCGCAGATGGTGGCCACGCCGGCGCACGCGCCGCCGTACCTGCGCGGCGGCGCGCATCACGCGGGCAGCCTGAGCTCCAGCTCCAGCGCCAGCTTAGGCACGGGCGCGGCCGCGGCCGCGGCGCGGCCGCCGCCGCCGCCGGCGGGCCTGCCCGCCGCGCCCGCCGCGCCCGGCAGGGCGGGCGCAGGCCACACTGACGCCGGCCTTGCGCGTGCGCCGCTGCCGCACGCGCCGCGCGCGCTCCATGCGCACGCCTTTGCGCCGCCGCCGCTGGTGCAGGGCAATGCGGCGCTGGGCGGGCTGCTGCCGCCGCTGCCGGCACATTTCGCGCCCCCGCCGCCGCCGCCGCCGCCCCCGCCGCCGCCTCCGCCGCCGCCGCAGCAGCCGCACTGGCAGCTGCCGCCGCCGCAGCCGCAGCCGCCCTCGGCGCTGCCGCTGCTGCCGGTGCCTGCACCGGCGATGATGGCATTGCAGGGTCTGTCGCAGGGTCTGGGCGCGGGCGGCTATCCGGTGGGCGCTTACGCGCCGCCCGCGGGCGCGGCGCTGGAGGAGTGGATGGCGCAGTACCAGCTGGCGGCGGCCATGTCGCAGGCGGCGCAGGCGCAGGCGGGGGCGGGCGCTACGAGCGGCCACGGCGGCAGCCCGTACCCTGGCGGGTATGACGAGGCCGCCGCATACGGCGTGCTCGGGTATGGGCGGGGCCACTACGGGGAACCCCCGCCCGGACCGCAGCAGCAGCTAGGCCGGGGGCCCTGGGGCTGACGCGGCCGACGGCCCAACGTGGCGCGGTGTGTGGCAGCCCTGGGGCGGGCCTGGGCCTGGCAGGCAGAGGTTAGTTGCCAGAGCCAGGGCAAGAGTCGAGCCTGCGAAACACGCATTTTTTTTTCAGGGCAGTGGTGGGACGTCTGGCTGTCATGGCCCTCTTGCGCCCAATCCATCCTTGTCTCCAGATCCTGCCCGCACGTCCATGGTGGCACCGCGTCGGGAGCCGGGGAGGCGCGGGGGGAACGAGTTGCGGGGTCCGCCCTGTGGGCGTGCGCGGGCGCCTTGCTGCTGAGGCGCCCCGCACAGACGTGTACTGCACTAATCCCCGTTTTCTTTTCTGCGCATAGCGGTCGCAGGGCCGAGGTGACGGGTGTGTGTCGGGCGGGTTTGCCAGGTTTTCAAACTGTTCTCCTGTTCTGCTGACCCCGCCGCATGCCGTGCCCGTTTCAGGCAGGGTTGGTCGCGGCCGCCCGCCCTCAAAAGGCCGGAGGGCGCAGGAGGCTGCCTGGCCGGGCTGCAGAGCTGTCGGCTGGCGCGCAGGCGGGGGTGTGCTGCACGCAAGAGGTCTGCCCACCGCAGGTCAGGCGGTGGGAGCTGCCCAGGTTGCTCAGGGCCCTTGCGCCGCCCGGCGGAGCACGCCTGGCCGGGTCCTGCCAGGCGGTGCTCCGCGAATCCGGAAGCTGCCTGGCTGCTGGGCGCAGGAGGCGCCCTGCGCAGCGCCCGCTGCATAATGCAGGGGCGGAGGGCGGGGGTGCATTTGCCACAGGTTTGGCCCGGGCCGCTCTCTCTCTCCGAAGCAGGCAGCCCAGGCGCTGCCTCCTCATGTTGGCAGCCTAGGATTTTGCGCTCGCGCCGCGGTTCCCTCCGCTTCCCGCCGCGCACGTGTCGTGCAGCGCCGCAAGCGGGGGCGCGCTGCCGAGCAGCGTCGCGCGCCGCGCGACGTATGCCTGGAGGCAACTTAGATGTGCACAGGCTGGGGGGTAGGGCGCGTTCAGAGCTCAGGGCGTAGATGTATTGTTTGGGGGGCTGCAGGTGCCGCGGACGGCTCAGCCCCAGGCTGACCTGGGCTGTCGCGCGCGCGCTGCAGCCGCTTCCTTGCGCCAAGGAAGGCGCTGGGCTTGCTTTGTCTCGATTTGCGCGTCTGCTTTCCGCTGGGACTCCTGAGCAGCCCGCAGAGCCCTGTGGCTGGCATGCGCCGACCGATGTGCGACGCCCATGCAGGGCCGGTGGTCTGGCGGTGCTGTGTAGGCAGGGGTAGAGGGCGCGCTGCCGGGGTTGTCTCGGCCCCGCCAGTGTCTGCATGTAGGGCGGGTGATGAGGATTTGACAGGAGATTTGCTGTTCGAGAGCTCTAGGCTTTTCAAGTTACGCCCGCACTTTAGGGATGGGCCGTGCAACTTCTGGTTGCAAGACAGGTGCTCTGCTGGCACCTGAGTGCGCGTGGCCCGCGCTTGCTTGGGGCATCATGAAACGCCTGCTCGAAGGGGGAGGGGCGAGCAATCGGTGGGGCGCGCGCTGTGCGGGTCCTGTAGCCTTTGTTTTCGTGCTGCCTATTCTTTGGTTGTTGCACTATCCACAGGCAGGCTGGGATCTCGGGGCCGGGGCCGGTCGAGCTGCCGGCTGAGAGTGAGCCGCACGCCAGCGTCGCGCGGCGAGGGGAACGCGTCTCGAATGGTAGCTGCACCCCCCCGGACCCCACCTACATGCGCCTGCGCGGCAGGGAGCGCCTTTTTCCCTGCCGCGCCGCGCCGCCGCGCTCTGCACTGCCTGCCACCGCGTTGCGCGGCCCGCGCCGTATGGCCACGGTGCACCGCGTTGCGGCAAGGCATTCAAGCCGCTGGAAATCTGGGTAGTTGCGGACGTTCTCGAGCAGCGCCTGCAGGCGCGCCGGGCGCGGCTGCCTGTCAGCCAGCTAGCATGCTGGGCAGGCACGCCCGGTGGGGCCCTGGGTGCTGCAGCAAGATCTCCCGGCCGCGCTCCCTTTTCTCGCTGAGCTTGTGCATGATCATATGAAGTGCGCGGCGGTCGGCCCTGCCAGCGCTGCGCGCTCGACCCCCGATCAGCAGTCTTTTGCGCTCCTGCAGTGAGCTTGCGCCATGCGGCTCCGGCGAGCCTGGCACACTGCTTGACATGCTTGATTGGGCTGTTTCTGAGGGGCATCACAAGCTGCTGCGCTGTGTACTCGAGCATGCGTGCGCATCCTCGCTGTTAACAAACAACGAGGGTCGGCCCACATGCTACCGACACGAGTCAAAGCTCTTGGCTGCTCACTGGCTGGAACCAACCAGACGTGCTGCATGACTCGAGCACACAGCTGTTTGCATGGCAACACATTCAGCAGGCAACACATTCAGCAGGCATGCCAGCGCTGTGTGTGGATGTGCTATGCCTCAATTACATGCGCGTATGCATATGCCAGTGCTACTGCAAAGTCTTCGCAATTCAGGATGTACGTGCCTCAGGGCCTCAGCAGATCGCAGGGAGAAGCGGCCCCTCTGACAGTCCGTCACGGCCCGCGCTAGCACCAGTCCATGTGCACAGCGACCTCCCCGCAGGCGCGCGGGGCGAAGTCTGCCCTAAGCGTAAACTCTGTGCGATGTCCGCCGGCGGCGGCCGCAGCCTCGCGCGGTCCCGGCTCGCCCTCAGCGCGTGCTGGGTCCCCTCGGCCCGCGGCCGCCGTGCGCACGCGCTGCGGCTGCGCAAGCAGGTAGATGGCCTGGCGCCAGGGGTGCGGCGCGCTGGGCGGCCCCGGCGCCGTGGTCGCCTGCGGCGCGCCGGGCGGTCGGAGCGGGGCGCGCGACCCTCACATGTCTCACGCCGGGCAGGGCTAACACCGTGACATGGAAGCGCAAAACGGCGCGTGTGCTCGCCAGCGTTGACTTAAAAACAAGGTGCAAGAGCCCAGGGCTGGCCTGGCGGGCGCAGCACGCGGGAGCGCGCGGCCGCACCACCAGGCCGGGGTCATCGGGACAGAGGTCGTAGTCCAGCCAGAGCACGAGCGCATGGCACATGCCCTCCTCGCTGACCCTGCCAAAATCAGCACAGCGTGCAGGTCGGCATATCCCCAGCATCACCACGCTAATCTTGTCAGGGGGAGGCCGGAGGCTTCACGACCCCGTGCCCCCGTTCTTGCTCACAGCTCTCCTCTGCATGCTCATAGCCTTGCCAAGAGCAGGCCATTACATGGATGATTGTGGCAGACGCCAGCATGGCAGTCTGCTGACCTGCAGGCGCTGCAAGTGCACATGCCCTGCAAGCGCAGCTTCAGGGCGCGAGCGCGCACCGCATCAGCGTGCTCCGCCCGCCGACGCGCGCGGCTGCCCCGCTCCCGCGCAGGTCCAGCGTCAGCAGGCCCGCCGGCCGGGTCAGCTCGCGGTAGCCGGGGCCGCACTGCCAGGTCGGCCGCGCCAGCGGCGGCGACAGCGCGACGCCGCCCTCCTCGGCCTGGAAGCCTGCGGAAGGCATCAAGCCGCTCTTGTCCTGTCCGCAGAGCACGGGCTGCATGTCCACGCATTCAAATCACATCTTTCTTGATCCAGGCGCCCATCAGCCTCCCTTCACAGGCAGCGGCTTGCACATGCATCAGCAGAGTGCTCCGGGCTTGCACTTCGGGTACCTTGGCAAAAGTTTCCATCAGACCCAAGTTGGCCGTCTGTATCAGGACGCGTAGAAGAAGGCACGGAGAAGCAGGCGCGGCGCGCCAGGCATGAGGATGCGGTTGCATAGGCGCAGGTTGAAGCCTTCCACGCTGCCGACCGACGCGCAGGTGCGGTGCAGCTCGGGCAGGCTCACCGCCATGCACATGAGCCGCGCTGCGCGCACACAGAGGCTGTTCGCTCGCAGTACCACCGCTGGCCTGGCGGGCAGTCTGTGCGCACCAAGCCGGACTGGTAGCCTCGCAGGAGGCGGCCCCCGCACCCTATCGCCGTACCCTATCCCCACACCCTAACCATGCGCGCCTTGGCACCCAAACCGGCCGCCTGCTCGTGTGGCAGCGACGTGCGGGTGGCGCGGGGGCAAGGGCGCGCAGGGCGGCGCAGGGCTCTCGCACCCCTGTAGGGCACGGTGACGTGGTCTGCGCTCAGCACGCCCGCCCTCACAAGCCGCTCCCGCTCGCGCTGCCACGCCCTGCGCGGCCGCGGGGCTACTAGCACACTGGCACGTCGGCCTCCCCATGAGCATGTGGATCTGCGCTCACTTCACAGCAGCATCGCTGGCCGGCCACAGCCTCATGGCCCATGCAAGGTGCAGTCATAATGCCGTTGCTGAGAGCTGCAGCTTGATGCATGAAATAGAACGGCATCCCTTGCTCTTCGACCGCACCCATGGCAGCGACGGCGAGACAGCAGGCTCCAGCGACGCGCTTCACACGCGCTTTCAAACAACGCACTCCGACACAGCCCGCCAGCAGGGCCCCGCACATGAGGTGCGCCCAGGGCAGCTGCGGCTCGCAGGCGCGGTAGAAGGGCTCGGCGAGCAGCAGCGCCGCCGGCGCCGTGCCCCGCCCAGCCCGCCGCACGTCGTCCAAAGCGCCCGCGCGCACCTTGGCTGCCAGCCCCGCGGCCGCGGCCGCCTCCGCCGTGCACCGGCGCGACAGCGGCAGGTCCTGTGGCGCGCCTCAGCGGGAGGCCGTCAGTTTACAGGGTAGGGTAGGGTGAGGTAGGGTTAGCGTAGCGTCTGTCGTGCGCGCAGCAGGTGCAGACGGTCACACGAGATGCATGAGTCGGTCTGGTCTCTTGTGCGGGCTTGCTCGGCTGGGAGGGCGCCGCGCGCCTGGACCGCCTGCACGCTTGCGACGCCCGGACATGCCCCCGCGAGCAGGGCCAGCAGCGGGCCGTCGCCGAGCGCCAGCGCGTGGACGCCGGCCGGCTCGCGCGCGCGCTCGCGCAGGCGGCCCGCCGCGGAGCGCACCGCTGCCGCAAACGCGGCGCGGCGCGGCGCGTCGCCCAGCGCCCACAGGCGCTCCGGGCTGCACAACGCCCCCAGCGGTGATGGCTGCGCGGGCTCTACGCGCCCCGGTGGCGCTATTCAACAAGGAGACAGCTGCGAAGAGTAGCACTTGTGTGGCAACTTACGCCAACCCACTACATACTGCGCACTTTCTCAGTAGACTCTGGCTCGTGTGGCTCTGTTCTTGGCCAGGGCACGCAGTCCATGGCCAGGAGTCTGCAAGTGAACATCACCTCAGAACCAACAGCACAATTGCTGTGGAACGCAAGCCGGGTGTCAGGACCACTTGAGCGCCCTGGGCGAGCGGCGCAGGCAACTTGCGATGCAAGTAACCCCGCAGCAGGCGCTAGGCAATGACTACATGGTGCAGAGGGGAGTCCGCCCCACCTGGCGCATCCGCGAGCGTGACAGAGAAGCTCAGGTCGCTGTGCGCCGTACGAAGCCGGACGACCTCGCCCTGCCCTGCAGCCGGGCGCGCACCAGAACGCGTCAGCCCGGCCTCCACTCTGCAGCTCCACTCTGCAGCTGCAAGGGACAGGCTGGCTTGCTCTCTTTGCAGCGCGGCCTGCCCAGGCCAAACGCGCGCCGCGCGTGTGCTCTGCACGCCTGGCTGCCCGGCTGGCCCATGTAATGCACACCTGCAAGCGGTGCTGCCACGAGCAGCGGTGGCGACGATTATCCATGGCGTGCTGATGCGCAGCGCGCTCACTTCTGTTGCAATTGGACTCTGCGGTGACACATGCCACATGCGCTGGCGGGCCAGCGGGCGCGCACGCAGGCGCTGCGGCGGCTGCAGCGGCACCCAGCAGGGCGTCCAGTGGTCGCGCCATGCCTGCTCGGACAGCCGGCGCGCGCCGTCCCCTTCAGCGCTCCGCGCGGGGTTGGGGCCGGCGCCGGGATCGGCCGGCCGCGCCCAGCAGGGCGCCGTGGACAGCCGGGCGCCGCCGCCTGCATCCATGCGCAGCTCCCACCAGACGACTAGCGCGTGCGCGGTGCCCGCAGCCGTGACCGCCACCTGCACGCTGGCCGGGGACGGGATTGCAACCCTCGTAGTGCTGCCCCATGCACTCGTGGCCGCCATCTGCATGCGAGCGGGGATGCAACCCTCACAGCGCTGCCCGACGCAGGCGGAGCGGCCACCCAGAGCCCAACGCATGTGCCGTGCTCGCCCCCCGGGAGGTGCCAGCAGGCCGGCGGAGCGCGCGGGCTGCTGGCCAGCGGCGAGCTCACCAGCGCCGGTACACCCGGGGCGAAGGCCTCAGGGCGTGGCTGCGACTGTGCCTCACATGTGGCTTGAGGGCGCGTTGCACGCAGGACGGCACAAAGAGGGACAGGGCCGCGTGCCTGCAGGTCGGCCGTCCGCCCGCCGGCGGGCGGGGCCGCAAAGTCAAAGCCGAAGAGCTGCGCCGGCTGCGACAACGGCCGCAGCGCGGGCTGGCCCGGCTGCTGCACAGGCGGCACGGGGCTGGGCGGCGCGGCGCAAAGCTGGTCCAGGTGGCACGCGCGAGGGCCAGCTTGAGCGGCAAAGCCCGGCGGGGCAAGCGCCGGGCCATGCTCGGCGCCCAGGGCGCGCTCGGCGGCCGGCAGGTCCTGCGGCGCGCGACAGCTGCAGCAGGCTGGGAGGGCGCACGGGGTGCCACACCCAGCATGGGCTGAACGGCAGTGTATGCCTGACCATGCTCATGCTGATAGGCGTGACATGTCGGCGAGTTGCTGCCCGACAGCATAACAGGCACCTCCTGCGTCGACTCAGCCTGGGACATTCTGCCGCGAGGCAGGGTCGACGCAACTCTGCATGCGGGTGCCAGGTCATGCACAGCCCAGCAGCAAGCACAGGCCGCGCGGCCAGCTCATGCCCAGGGGCGGCACATGGGAGGACATGCTCGCATGGCCGCCGCAGCGAGCGCACCCAGCAGCGCCACAGCCACTCGCTGTCCACAAGCTGCGCGTAGAGCTCGGCGCCTGCCGGCACCACGGCTCCGCCAGCCTGGCGCGCTATGCATTGTCGGGCCGGACGCTGCGCAGTTTGTGGGCAGCCGGACGGCCGGGAACGTGCTGGAGACGGTCGCTGTGCAGGCCGCCGCAATGCAAGCAGTGCACACATCTATCTCCTGTACGACCAACCCCCTCCAGGACTGGCTTTGGGCGTTGCGCCAAACCCTGTCTGCATGTCCTCACATGGGGGCCATCAGTCTGCGCGCTGCAGCTCTCGCAACACTGCACAGTTAACGCCTGTGCCGCTGTATAAACATACAGAGGCAGCAGTTACAGCAGTTCTGCTCGCATGAAGTGTGCACCCTGCCTGACTTATGGATACCCATAGGCCTGCGCTGCGCGCTTCTCGGCGGCAGCGCGCGCCGTGCGCTCGCCCGCCAGCGCTGCGCGGCCGCAGCGCGCGCATCCAGGATACCGCATCGCCAGGCAAACACTGCAGTGTCCGTACAGACATGAAAAAGAAGGGCAGACCTGCTGGAGCAGGTGGGCCGTGGCATGGCGCATGGTGGGTAGCACCCCTTCCCCGAGCAGCTCCGAGTCAAAGATCTCTGTGACCACCACGGCGGCCCTGCTGCCGCCCAGGTGCATGCCTGCATACACGCCAGCGGTCGGTGCAGCTCCGGATGGAGAGCCGGGGACCCTGCCCTCAAGGTTCCAGCAGCCCAGCAAAGCGTGCACCTCAGGCTGTGTCCACAGGCAGAAGGGCGCACTGCTGAGCTCGTCCGACCGCTTGGCCACGACAGTGATGTCCCGCACTGCTGCGCAGCCCTGAGCAGCCACCACGCGCCGGGCGAGCTGCGCCATGGGGCCAAACGTCTCACACGCGAAAACTCCCGCCTGGAGGGTGGACGTGGAAGCAGCCCTGTGGTCGCAGCGCAAAGAGCTGGGGTACAGGCAAGGAACACAAAAGCGTCTGCACACCGCGGGTTGAGGAGCACCGCACTCCCTGCAGCAGCACTGTGCACAGCGAGCGGGTGCCTGCACCGCGCCGCCATCAGCGCCAGCAGCCCTGTGCCCGTCCCGATGTCCAGCACTGGTCCGCTGCCTCTGCTCGCTCTGATGGCGTCCTCAATGGCGAGCGCGTATGCGCGGTTGCGAGTGGCGTCGTGCAGCATGTCCAAGTACAGAGAGGAGGAGCGCAGCAGCTCCGCAACGGCCTCATCCTCGGCGCTGTCTGCACGGGCTTGGAGCGTGTGGAAAGCAGCCCTGCAGGCTTGAGCGCAGCAAGGTTGCTGGGACAGGTACCTGCTTCCGCGCCGCGTCCCACAGCTACCCACTCCAGTTCGCCCGTCTCTGCGTTCACAGCCTGCACAAAGCTGACCTCGTCCTCGCCCATCTGGCCGGTCTGCCGGCAGGTAGCCCTCTCCAGGCTAGGCGCTGTTGCAGCACTTGGCAACGGCCAATGCAAGGCATGTGTTTGGCACCAACACCAGCAATCTTTCCAGTGGCAGTGTTCAGCACTGCTGTCTTCCAAGAGTGCTGCCTTGCAGCTCTCAGGAAACCACCGTGTGCACTTGCTAACCCGTCAGGCGTTCTCTCCCTCGTCTCCAGACGAGTCGTGCCATGCTGGAGCCATGTGCAATCATGCCTACCTGACACCCAGGTCCACACCCCCTTGAACATGTTGGTCAGGCCTCAACGAACGCATGCATCAGCTCATGTGAAGCTGGTCAGGTCGTCTGTCCAGTACAGGAGCAGGACAGGCTCGCCGCCGGCAGCGCCGCCGTGGCACAGCACGCCGTTCTCCGCCAGCGTCCTGTTCAGGTCCAGCTCCACCAGCTCATACTCGGCCGGCGCGCGCTCTGCAGCCGCCGACACCCCCCTCGCGGCTGCCTCGCATGGCCCCGCGTCGCTCCTGCTGTCGGCAGGACCTGGCAGCGGCGCTTCGGCACACGCCGCCAGCTCGCCGCTGCCAGCGGCGCAGCCAGGCGCCTGCCCCTCGGGCGGCGCGGGCCCGGGGGGCAGGTCCCCGGGGTGGCCGCCGGGCGCCGCGCAGCAGGCCGCGCGGCTCGCGCTGCACGGCGGCACACTCGCGCGCGCGCCAGCGCCTGCGCGGCCCGCGGGCCGCATCGCCTTGAAGATGTAGCTGCGCGCATGCGCGTTGAAGGCCGCGTACCGCTCGCGCAGCTCCACCAGCGACTCCTCCTCCGGCACCTGGGGCGCGGCGCTGCCCCTCACCCTAGGGTTTTCTGCACAAGGCACAGGCGCACATAGGGACCTGCAGGCGCGCTCGGGCAATTTGGGGGATCAATGCGGCTGCATGCATCTGCCAGCGGCAGGCGGGCCTGCATGGTCATGGCTGCGCAGCACGACATTGGCCTGCATGCGCGGCGCGGTGCTCCTGGACAGGCGGGGGCGCGGCACCTCGAGAATGACGTCCGGCTGCGCGGCGGTGCCGTGCGTCAGCACGTTGCACAGGCGCACGCGGCACGCGCGCGCCGTCAGCGCGCCCACCCGGTAGCGAGCGTGGTCGCGCCACCAGGGCACGTCAAAGCTGATGTCCCACTCCGTGGTGGGCGATGTCGGCCCGACGTGCACGAAGCGGCCCTGTGCACACCTCCGCTGGTTGTGCAGGCCGTGCCATGATGCAGCTGTGGGCTGCAGAGCAAGACAACTTGCATTCAAGTGGCAGATCGCAGCACGTTCAGCACATACCCAGCAGCAGCTCTAAGAGCAGAGCGGTGTGGTGCAATGATACGTTGGAGAGCCTGGTGGTGGTGGAAGCACACGTAGTGCAGTGCCGCACAACGCACCTGGGGGCAGTATGGCTGCCGCAGGTTTGTGTCGGGCGCAGTGTGCTGCCGGACACCTCCTGACCGAGCATCAAACCTGCGCTGCCACAGCAGCTGCTTCCTCTCTGCTTTCACTTGAAACCATTACTATTGCCAGGAAAGTGGTCCTGCAGCCGCACCAGTGCGAGATGTCGCTGCCGGCAGCCCGCAGCAGGGGCTCCGCTAGGGGCCCCGCGCTGCCCTGCATATTGTGCAGGTGTAAGGCCCAGGGGTACCTGTAGAGGGTGCGCAACTCAGTAGCAAGCGTATGGGCTGGCCTGCACGAGTGTGCTGACGTTGAAGACGCTTCCCAAGAAGGAGACCCAGGCATCGTCTGGGGCGCAGTGCTGAGCCACCTGGCGCACCAGCAGCGCCGCGCGCTGCTTGGCAACACCCAGCAGTGTACCACAGCGGGCCACGTGCTTTGAGCGTCCCGGGCCTGCCACCTCACGCGGCGTAAAGTAGCGCGGCTGGTCCGGGAAGGCCTGCAGGGAGCAAACACCTGAGTGCTGCGCCCAGGGCTGCTGGCAAGGGAGCTTGCTATGCAGTCAACTGCGTACCACGTGTGTGCCGGGGCACCACTCAGCTGACATCTGCGCTGAAGCTATCATCTTGAGCTATTACCAGGGGTGGGGAAGCGCGCTTCACAACAGCCCATGGACAGCTGATAGGTGAGCGGTTTATAGGCTATTGCGGCGTTCAGATTCGTCCGGCGCTGGACGAGCGATGGTCGAGTCGAGTTCCGTTTGAAAAGTCGACGCGATGGGTAAGCAACCCTACATGCTTCAGGCATTACATCCCGTGGAACAGCGCGCAATCAGACACGCAGCAGGCGCTCCAGGCGGCCCTCAACCCCAGCCAGCGCCGGGAGCACCGAGCGCGCCAGGTCGCCGCCAACCTCTGACGCACGCGCCAGCTCGGCCGCCAGCGCGCGCGCCGCTAGGTCCGAGCCTAGCCGCACACGCCCAGTCAGCCACAGTGCACGCGCTTCAGCTACAGCACCTTGGCAGGGTCTCTGTTCGTCCCTGACCATGCTCCTCAAGCAGGGTTTCTGTTCGTCCCTCAGACTGGCGAGCGCTGAACTGCGCGCTTCAGCAGCTGCCACCGCAGGCCACCGGGCGCGCCTGCAGCCGCGGCGCGCTGCCAGCGCAGCTGCTGCTCCAGCTCCGCGCATGTGCGCCGCAGCCGCGCCGCCTCCGCCGCTGCCGCCTCTGCCGCTGCCGCCGTCGCGCGCTGCGCGGCAGCCGGCGACCCCGCGGCCCCCGCCGCGTCACCCGCCACCCTTGTCGGGGACGCCGGCGCTCCGGCGCCGGACTCGCTCACAGCCGCGCCCGGCCCATTGCCAGCGCCGCCCGCAGCGCTCGCGCCGGGCGCCGGGGCGGGCTCCGCGGCTCCGCCTGCGGGTGCTGGAGCAGGGTGGCCGGGGGCGCCGGCAGGGCTGGGGTCGGGGCCAGGGTCTGCGCCCTGCGGCGACCAGCGCGCGCTCTCCTCCAGCAGGTCCTTGAGCCGCTCGACCTGGCTGAGCCCCGACTGCGCCTGCGCCTCCCACGCGCCCGCCGCCTCGCGCACCTCCGCCAGGCTCTGCGCCGCGCTGCTGGCTTCAGCACAAGGGCCCAGCTTCACAGCAGGGAATTCACAGTTCAAAGCGCAGTGTCCGTTCAAACATCAGAACGCAATATTTGCTGTGCGGCCCGGGCGCGCGATGCTCAGCTGTGCGTGTTGCGGGTGCAGGGGTCACACGAATGCTTGCGTGGCGGGCATGCGCGCCTGCTGCAGCACGCCGTTCTCGAGCGCCAGGCGCTGCGCCTCGGCCGCCTGCTCGTCCAGCTCCAGCAGCAGCTTGTCGCGGCTCGCGCGCAGGCCCGCCACCTGCGCAGCGCGGACACAGAGTGACGTCCCCGAGCCGTGCGGCCGCACTGAGCAGTCAGGTGGACGATCGTGCGCCGAGGCCCAGTTAGAGTGCGAACAGAGCCCAACTTGCTGGGGCTTACACATTGATGATCACAACACAGGGAGGCGGGGAGCTGGTCCAGTGCGCGCTGGCATAACTATAGCACACCCTGCGGTGCAAGCTTCTCAGCTTCACAGCATACCAGCCCCTCTAGTATGCTTCCATGTTATGCTTGTGCCACCAGGTAATGCAAGACTGCTTAGACCAGACACTTGGAAGCAGACATGTAGGTTCCGGCGAGGCAAGGGTGCCCCCCGTGCCTGCCGCTGCGCCCGGTCGAGCGCTTCCTCGGCAGCAGCCTGCGCGGCCTGCAGCCCCGCCGCGCCCCCGCCCTCAGCTGGCGGCCCTGCCGCCCCCGTGTCCGCAGCAGCGGCCACAGGGTCGCCGGGCGCCCCTGGGTCCCCGTCTGGAGGCCCGGCGCCGTCGGGACGCACGGCTGCGGCCTCGGCGGCCTGCGCGCGCGCCAGCGCCGCCGTGCGCTCGGCGCGCGCCGCGTTTAGCGCGGCCACGAGCGCTGCCGCGCGGCCGCGCTCCTGCTCCAGCGTGCGCCACAGCTCTGCGCGTGCGCAGGCGCCGCTGATACTGGCATCCTAAGAGTCGCAAACTGGATACCCTGCCAAGTCTGCACCTAGCTGGTTCACGCCGGCGCCCTGTCGCTGTGGGGTCACGCAGGCGCGGCACCGAAAGTGCTGCAGCTGTGAGCGCAGCGAGCAGCTCAGGGCCAACTTAAGGCAGACGGTGGGACGGCTTTGTGCTTGCATGCCGGGCCAGCGCGCGGCAGCGGCGGCGCGCATCCTGCCAGGGACAGGCCCGTACCGGCCTCGCCGCCTTCCGCATCGCGCGCAGGCCCGCGCGCAGCCGCGCCGCCCCCCGCGGCCCGCTCCGCCTGCAGCTCCGCGCGCACGGCGGCTGCGGCCTCCTCGGCGGCGGCCTGCGCGTCCTCGGCGTCGGCCGCCCGCTGCTGCGCCGCCTGCGGCAGCCGGGCCCTCGTCAACTGCAGCCGGGGCTGGAGCAGAGCGGGGGAAGGGGTGAAGGTTGGGGTCTGGACTCCAGCGAGGGAACTTGCCAGCGCCCTCAGCCTGCAAGCGGACGGCAGCGCACGCAGGACTCGCCCAGGACGCCGGGTCAGCTACCGCACGTGTCTGTGCCACCGTCCCGCTCAGCACAAGGTCCTGGCGTGCCAACGTGTGAAGTGCGTCGGGGAAGCGCCGCACCAGCAGGCTGGTGGCCAGCTCCTCCCGCGTGCGCTGCAGCCGCGCGCGCGCGGCCTCTACGGCCTCGCAGCGCGCGCTCGCGTCGGCCAGCGCCCGCTCCAGGGCAGCCGCGCGCTGGGCTTGCGCCGGCTGCTCCGCGGCCGCTGCCTCCAGCTCCCGCACGCGCGCCGCCATCCCGTCGCGCTGCATGGTTGCCTGCACAGCGGATGAAGTTGGCGGCAGTGCCAGGCGTGTGAAAGTGGTGGAGCGGGGTGGCAAAGCACTCCGCAGGCGTTCCGTGCCTGGGTGAGTGACCGGCGGCAGGCATAGAGCTCTGCTCGCAGGGCGCTTGCGCTTGCGGCAGAGTCCTCCATCCTGGAGCAGGGCCGCTCAGCTCAGTCGCCTAGGCAACACTGTTATGATGCGGACTCCGTATCGCTCAGATCAACTTCGGTGAGCATGTGGGTGCTGCGGCCCTCCAAAGTCTCCTTGAGCTTCTTTCTGTGCAGCTGTTCTTAATTGAGTTGTCGAGGGTCTGGCCTAGGTAGGCTCAAGCAGGCTCAAGGCTAGATAGGGTCGGCAAGCCTGGACGTGGACCCCCTCGTCCTCCTCACTTGCCGTGGGGCTCAGAAAAGCTCTGTTTGAGAGTTCTCAAAGGCCTGCTGAAGCAAAGCAGTGTTTTGCAGTATGCCTACCTTGTTGCTTGGTCACACGTGCTTGCCTGGGCACCTGTTCGGCAGCGCTCGGCGCTGCCCGCTAGCATCCACGAGCAGTAGCGCATTTACGGGACAGCATCGCGTACAAAGCGCACAGCATGGTGCAGCGCAGCAGTGCAGGCGACACCCCCAGCTGCAGGTGCGCCTTGCGTCGCCGCGCGCACGCTGTAGCAGCAGCTGTGGCTTGCAGTGAGGCTGTTGCCGCGGAGGTAGCAAGGACGCTTGTATGGCCGGGCGTGTGGCAGGTGGTCTGCCGCGACTACCCCAGGCCAGCGCTGGAGACGTCCGCGCCCTTCAAGGAGGCTGCGGCGCTGTCGTCAGAGCTGAAGAGGTTCCAGCGCCCTGAGCGGCCGCTGCGGGTGCTGATTGCAGGCGGCGGTGCGCGCCTTACTGCCTCCTGCCTGCGCACTAGGCTGGACACTCTCGCGATATACACACCAAGCGCTGTCTTTGGTTGTCGCTCCAACACGCCTTATGTACGCTTCGTTGTGGCCTTGTGAGACAGGTCGCAGATGTGTGCTTGGCCGTGGTTGGTGGGCGCAGAGCGGAGGGTTGTGCCGGGCATGCAGGCCTGGCGGGCCTGAGCACAGCCAAATACCTGGCAGACGCGGGGCACCAGCCGGTGGTGCTGGAGGCGCGCGACGTGCTGGGCGGCAAGGTGTGCGCCTGGCGCGACGAGGACGGCGACGTGTACGAGACCGGGCTGCACATCTTCTTCGGGTGCGCTGCGGCGCCGTGGGAGTGGGCAGGCGGGTTGTTTGACGCGCAATCTTAGAAGCTTGTTTGTTAGTGCGAGCGGTGCAACTTTTGGCTGATGTTAAGCCTGAAAGTTGTTCTTGGTTTCATGCGTGTGATACAACAAATAACAGCGCGCTGTGCTCCAAAGCTTCCGCCACCCCTGGTGTAGCGAATATTTTCTCAATTATTTGAGCATTCCGTTAAGGTGACTAGCAGTAGTAAGTTTACAGACCACAAGCGCTTGCCTGGTTGCCATGCTCCTCTGTTGCCCACACGGGCACCAACACGGAGTGTGGCGGCAGGGCGTACCCAAATGTACAAAACTTGTTTGGCGAGCTGGGCATCGACGACCGTCTGCAGGTGCGCGCGTTGACAAGGCGCAACAGCATCAAATAGCCACTGCTCCTGCACTGTGCCGAGCAGGCTGTATACCTGTATGCTCGGGCCTCTGTTCGTTCGTGTGTTTGCGATGACAGAGTGAACAGCCTGGACCGCCCTGCTCCCGAAGACGAGCGCTAAAGTCGGACTGGGCTGCGCCAGTGGAAGGAGCACAGCATGATCTTCGCGTCGCGCGACATCCCCGGCCAGTTCAGCCGCTTTGACTTCCCGCCCTGGCTGCCCGCGCCCTGGTGCGCGCCCGCCTGAGCCCTTCACGCTGGCGGGCTGGCCTCGTCATCGCTTCACAGCTGCAGCTGCGTTTGTGTCACAGGTGCTGATCACGTCAGCTCATAGTGCCCGGCGTGCAAGTGGGTTAAACGGGTGCTCAATACAGCTGTGATTTGTCACCACACGAGCTCACAGTGCTCGGTGTGCAAACGGACAGAGCGTCTGTGTCGGCGGTGCAGGAACGGCATCTTTGCCATCCTGAGGAATAACGACATGCTGACGTTCCCGGAGAAGGTCCAGTTCGCGCTGGGCCTGCTGCCGGCCATCATCGTGCGCGCCCAGCGCAGGGGCTGCTGCTCGTTAGAAGCCGCGCTGCATGCTTGGTGTCGTAGTGTTTACGCCGCTGTCAGGCCACGTGAGCGCAGCAAGAAGAGCACTTGGCGCACCCTGTGCTTAGCTCGTTGTGTTTCAGTAAAGCAGTTATGCAAGCCCTACGAGTGAATGCGGACGTGGTTTTGGCGTGGTGCTGGTGAACTTGAGTCACTGTCAGGTTGCTCAGTCAGAAAATGACAGGATGTCAGGCGCGGTTGCGCGCGCGTGCGGCAGCAAGGCCAGTCGTACGTGGAGAAGCAGGACGACAAGACGGTGAAGGAGTGGATGAAGCAGCAGGCGCGCGGGCACCTTATCGTGGCGATGCTACTGCTGTTAGCTCGTTTGCGCATCTCGTCAGCGCCAGCAGCTTCGGGACCACTCAATGTTGCCGCGCTGCGCCTGCAGACAGGCTCTCACGTATGTGCTCTGCCCCAGGGCGTGCCCGAGCGCGTGAACGAGGAGGTGTTCATTGCGATGGCCAAGGCGCTCAACTTCATCAACCCCGACGAGCTGTCCATGCAATGTGCGCCGCGCAGGCGCCTGCGTGACGCGGCCCCACTGCGCCGCCTGTGCATTGCGGCACGCTGCACCGCCTGCGTAATGCAGAGGTCTGAAGCGGGGCACTGCGCACACAGGCGTCCTCATCGCGCTGAACCGCTTCCTGCAGGCGCGCGGCGAGGGGCTGTGCTACCTAGGGCTTGGCCCCGCTTGTTTTGGCTCATCGTGTTGTGCGTATGCCGAACTGGCGTGAGTGCATGCTAGCATATGTTCCGGGTGTGCACAGGTTGCAAAGCCTTGTGTGCTCTGTTGGCGGTGACGCCTGCTGCTGTGAGTGCAAAGCATGCCCGAGAGGCTGGGGAGGAGCTGCAAGCGCCCTGATTGCCTGGCGGCCCTGCGGCAGGAGACGCACGGCAGCAAGATGGCCTTCCTGGACGGCTCGCCGCCCGAGCGGTGCGGGCGCTGGCTATTGCACGATCGCGCATGGGAGAGGGGTTTGCGCATGCGTGCGGGGTCGTCGCACAGCATGCAGGCCGTGAGGGGCCAGAATACAGTGATGCAAGCAGCTGTGCAGGGCCCTGAGGCAAGGCACCCCGGCATCCTTGGCTGGGCGCAGCGGCGAACACCAGTTCGTTGCATGGGTGCTGCCATTTTCATAAGCGTCTGCCCCACCCTACCCTGACATACCCTACCATGCGGCGCAGGCTGTGCGCGCCCATGGAGGAGTACATTCGCGGGAAGGGCGGCGAGGTGCGCACGGGCGTGCGGCTGCAGCGCATTGAGCTGGACGGCTGCGGCAGCGTGGCGGGCTTCCGCCTGTCGGACGGCTCGCTCGCGACCGCCGACCTCTACGTCTCTGCCATGCCCGGTGCGGCTGCATGCCGAGGGGTTGTGTTGGCAGGGCCATCTCGCCAGGGCCAGGGCCATCTTGCCAGGGTGTGTGAAGGGAGACAAGCAAATGACGTGATATCCACCAGGTAATTGAGGCAATTTCCATGCCAAAGTGTCAGGTGTGCCAGAGGGTGTGATACGAGCATGGCGTGCGTCACACAAAGTAGGTGCATCACACTGTCCTGGCCAAGCACGGTCGCACACGTCGTAGATATTGCTCGCGCGGTCGGTTGCGCATCTACTTGCCGTCGGGCCACGCACCCTAGGTCCAGCATCAAATAGGCGACCAGGCGCGCGCGTGAGGGTGCGGGCGCCGCGCGCGCAGTGGACCCGCTGAAGCCGCTGCTGCCGGCGGCATGGCGCGAGCGGCCGTACTTCAGCAAGCTGGACGCGCTGGTCGGCGTGCCGGTCATTAACGTACACATGTGCGCCGCGCCTTAGAAAGTTTTGTGCAACCCGCTCCGGAAGCATTTGGCGCACGCTTTAGCACTACGTGCCTGCAGTCGCTAAAGTCCCGCTGCAAGGCTCACAGTGCCAAAGCAGAGCGTGCTGCAGGTAGTGCATTGTCAGAGCCCTGCGCGTGCACGGCGGCGCCCGGCCGCCGTGCCAGCATGGCCCCGTGCGCGCCGCCCGGGCCGAGCCGCGGGTGGGCTGCCGCGCGCAGCTGGTTTGACAGGAAGCTGTCGACGGTGGACCACCTGCTGTTCAGCCGCTCGGACCTGCTGTCGGTGTACGCCGACATGTCCACCTGCTGCAAGGCGCGCCGGGGCACTTCACACAGAAATTTAGTAGGCCGCGCGAACATGTGCTTGCGGACGGCAGACCCTATGCGCTGTTAGTGAAGTGCTATAAAGTGCAGGTCCTTCACGGCGCGTTGCACGTGGGGCGCCCTGGTCAGAACCGCGTCCTTAGTGTCTCTTCTACTGCTGCAGAGTAAGTCAGTATTTGCTGTCAGGTGTGCTTTCCCATATGCCTTTGTGCTAGTGGTGCACTCCAAACGCGGAGAGAAAGGATGAGTGGCATGAGCTGCAGCGGATGCGCGACACAGCCGACTCGCCGCGACGCGCCGCGGCAGGAGTACGCCGACGAGGAGCGCTCCATGCTGGAGCTGGTGTTTGCGCCGGCGGAGGCCTGGATTGGGCGCAGCGACGCGGACATCGTGGCGGCCACGATGAGGGAACTGGAGCGCCTGTTCCCGGGCGAGGTGGCCGCAGACGGCAGCAAGGCCCGCATCCGCAAGTCCAAGGTCATCAAGACGGCGCGCAGCGTGTGCGCAGCCCGCTGCCCTTTTAGATGCTGTCTGTCAGAGGGCGGCCGGGCCTGCACCAGTCAAACTGTGCGGAGGCGGGGGGATGTGATGCCTGCGCAAGTAGAGGCGAGAAGCTGCGGCAGACGCGTGAAGCTGTGAGCTACAGTTGAGTGATCTTTTCGTAACCTGTCAGGCTTTCTAAGTGCCTGTTTAATTTTGTGTATCAATCAAGTCGCCAAGTCGCCGAAGGTGTTTCTGGGATGTGACATATCTTTGTGGTAGTAAAATCCCGGCGCGCGCCGCAGGTACAAGACGGTGCCCAACTGCGACCTAGCGCGGCCGTCGCAGCGGAGCCCCATCCCCAACTTCTACCTGGCCGGCGCGCGCCCGCCCATCCAGCCTGGCCCGCCGCGCGCCTGCCGTGAGGCGTCCTCTTTGGACTTTTTTATACTGCATGCGGCGTGGCCAAGCTGGGAGACACCTCCGCTGTCAAGCCTGTGCTTCGCCCGACATACTGGGCGGGAGGGCTCTCTATTCTCTGCAATGCAGAGGACGAGCATGCGCAGCGCCGCTGACGCGCGTTGCCGCCCGGCGCGCAGGCGACTTCACGAAGCAGCGCTACCTGGCCAGCATGGAGGGCGCCGTCTTCTCCGGCAAGCTGGCCGCGCAGGCCATCGCGCAGGCGCGCCCAGGCTCCCTTGCGGGGGGCGCCCCGGCGCAGGCCCGGGCACCGTTGCTGTGTTGCCTCCTTTTGTTGGGCAGGCAACACATGCAGCTGGCAATGGAGAGCACTGTCCGTTGCATGCGGCGGGGCTTGCAATGTATGCGTGACCATGGTCACGTGCCTGTGTGCTGCTCTGGGCACACCGTTTGCACGCATCCTTGCGTCCATACAGGGTTGGCATCCCTCTCCCTCAATGTTAAGCTTAGCGTTCCCCGCGCAGGACTGGAACAGGCGGCAATTGCCGGCAGCGCAGCACTCGGCCATTGGGGCAGCACAGCCGGCCGCGGTAGCGCAGCCAGAGCCGCAGCCTGTTGCCGCACTGCAGGCCTGAGTGGGGTCTGACCGGCAGCTGCCTGCATAGAGCAGTGCTCATGTCATCAGCCCATCTCTATGTGCCAGCCTTGGCGGCACCAAGTTGGCGCAGGGAATTGAGGGTTTGCCGCAGTGCCCCGTTAGTTACAGTGCTTCAGGGCAGTGGGACGTCCAGATGGCAGTGGGGACATTGAGTGGCAAAGTACGGCGACAATGAGAAAGCGCATCTTGTGCCCAACACTGAATGTTTGCAAATGCCTACAACCGTGGTTAAGGCCATGTAATTGAGCACCCAAAGTCAGTAAATTAATATGCGGGTCTGCCTTGCATAGAAAATGAGGCAGCCGACTAGTATCCTTAATACCTGGTCCCAGGATGCTATCCTACATGGGCTGGCTAGGCATGCATGTATCTCAGGGAGCAGGGAGCGGAAAGCGGAAAACATGAAACCTACTTATCGGCACCTGCAATAATATACTCTGGGGCAATGAAAGTGAAGACAGCCCGAGCGGGGCGGTGATGTACATGGGTGGGGAGCATAGGGGACCCCCAGCTACTACCTCTCTCCTCTACTGGTATGTAGAAATCACCGCATGTTGTGGACAGACGTGGCTGCGTGCGCAACCCCGCTCATGTCACACGTGTGAAAAGGCATGCGAACCTTAGACAGAGTGCGGCTGCGAGGTCGGCAGCTCCTGAGGCCCGGTCACGTACAGCAGCGACACCGCGCGGCCATGCGCGCCATGGCTCGGCAGCGATGCCAGCGAGGCGTTCAGCACTGCATCCGCCTGCGCAGCAACGACTGGAAGTGTTGCAAAGGTGCAAAGCATCCGCGACCTCACCCAAGGACCGCTCTCAAAGGGCTTTCAGTCGCCATGCCATGCGCCTAGCATCGGGGACCCAGCACCGACGTTCACCGAAACAGGTATGAGAGTGTTGAGCACTGCCAGTTAACTCCCTAGCTGCAGACGCCTGGGCCGGCCAGCTCGCAAAGCCGGCCGCGCCGCACCGCGCTCGCGTCCTCCGGGCTGAGGAACGTCATGTTGGCCACCACCAGCGCGGCCGGCAGCGGCACGTAGGCCTCCGCCGCGCCCGAGCGGCCCTGCGCTCCCGCCGCGGGCGCCTGCGTGTACGCAGGCGCAGGCGTTCCTTGCTTGCCCCCAACCCCTGAGCTCCCAGGGGCAGCTCAGCCGCATCCGGGGGCCAGGCCTGCTGCCACCTCCCTGCCTGCGCATGCGCGCGGCAGGCCCGGCAGCCGGGCCACGCAGCAGCGCCCAGCGCACGGCAGCAGCGCCCTGTGCGGCAGCCCCTCCCACCCGGCCTGCGTGCACGCAGAGGGGGGCCTCGGCAAGGACGCCGCGCGCGGGCCCGGCGGCCGCGCTGGCGGCGGGCGCACCAGCGCGTGCGAGTGGCTCGCGGCGGCCTCGTTCAGGCGCACGCGCTGCGGCGGCGGCGCCAGGTGCTCGTGCAGGTCGGTGCGCAGGTCGGCGCCGGCCTGCTGCGGGTCGCAGGTTAGGTTTTTGACCTCCATCACGACGATGCGCTGCGACGCGTTGAGCGCGCTCGGCTTGATCTCGGTCGCCTCCAGCAGTGCCTGGAACCTGCCGCCGCGTCGCGGGCCGCTCGCGCTGGCCAGGGTTTAACTAGGTTCAGGCTATACCCTACCCTATTGCTCGCGCTTTGGCGCTCGCGCGAGCACCCACCCCCTGACGGTGCCTGAGCTAACCCAGGTTGGGAGCCAGCAGGCGCGAGGCGCGCACTTGAAGTACGACGCGCTCAGCGTGTTGAAGGACGTGCGCTGGTCGTAGCCCTGCGGCTCCAGCAGGTCGCCCTCGGTGGTGTTGAGCTGTGACGCATTGGTGCTGCTGCGCGCGGTCTTCAGCACGCCGGACGGCTGCGTGGCGGGCGCGGCGCCCAACGCGCGGCCCAGCGGGTAGAACACAAAGAAGTCGCACTCGGGCGTGGCGTCGCAGGCGGCCGCCATGCCCTGCACAGAACACGAGGCTCAGGGTGCCGAGGACCAGCGTGAAATGAGGTTCAAGGTGCCGGGCGCGAACAGCACGCCCGCTGCAAGAAGAGGCCAAACAGGCGGGCAGGGGTTGCGCCCTCGTGCAAGCTCGTGGGAGCCCCAGGCGCCGCGCCGGCGCGCGAGCGCTGGCGAGGAGCACGGGGGTAGGGTGAGGTGAGGGTAGGATGAGCGCACCGCCAGCGTGCCGTTGACCCAGCACGCGCGGCCGGGGTTGGCGGCGAGGCCGTAGCGCGTCAGGTTCACCGCGGCCGGGCAGCCGGCGGGGAAGTCGGAGCGCGCCGGCGCGTCGATGCAGGGGTACCGCGCGTAGCCGGGCAGGCCCGGCGCCTGCGCGTAGGCCACCGGGATGGGCGCCCCTGCGCGCGGACAGGTGCGGGTCAGGCCGGCGGCGGGGGACGGCGACGTCCCCACCGCGCTGTTGCAAGTCAAGATCTAGATGCATGTGAGCATGCCTGCGAGCAGGGCGTCCCCGGCATCGCACACTCGCAAGCAGGCCTGGCAATCGAGGGAGGTGCACCGAGCCTGCTTGCGCTCCACCCCGCAGCAGCCGCCCCAGCAAAAGGCGCCAGGCGACAAGCACGCCCCACGCTGTAAAATGCAGAGGGGCCAGCGCGCCGAGCAGGCTGCGGTTGGCGGGCACCGCCCGGCAGTCGGCGAGCGTGCACGGCGCCTGCGCGAAGCCCGCGCCCGCGCCGGGCAGGCTCTGCAGCAGGCACGTGCGCGGCGCCAGGCCCGGCTGGCCGCCGCCGCCGGGGCAGCCGCCGGTCGCGTTGCCGCAGTACTGCCACACCGTGCAGTTGGCCGCGGGCGCCGCGCTGGCGCCGCCGTGCTGCATGCAGAGCTGGTTGCAGGCTGCGCCGCTGTCCACATTTGCCGCGCTCTGCAACGTGACCAGCTGTGCGCCGCCCGGCCGCGCCGCCAGCACGGTGTCCTGCAGCGTCGCAAAGCGCAGCCCTGCGCGGCGCCGCGACGTCTTGCCGCGCGGCAGTTGCAGCCGCGCGGCGGGCAGGGGCGCCTGCAGGTCTGTGGGGCGTGTGGAAGGGGCGCGGGATGGCACCTGAGTCGACATCGACGAGGTGGTTTGGGTCGAGGGGGCTGGGCACGAAGCGCGTGCTCAGGTGAGCGGGGTCAGGGACGGGGTAGGCGCGGCCCACATACGTCGCGGGCGTCAGCAGGCCGCTCTGCACGCGCTAGCAGGCAGAGTCAGTTTTTGAGTCAAGTTTGCAGGAGTCATGTTTGCAGGTTATGCAACAGGTGCGCGTCAAGTGCACCCACCTCGCAGAACGCAGCGGGGCAGAGGGCAGCGGCGGTGCAGAGCGCCAGCCACCCGGCTGCGGCCCGCATGCAGCAGGCGCGCTTGCCACGCCAAATGCAAAAGCGCTTGCCGCAGCAATGCTCAGGTACACGGTGCTGGCACACTCCCGATGCAAAAAAAAAGTGTATTACTGCTAGAGGATATGCCTGGGATGCTGCATGAAAACTCACGCCGTAGATGTGCTCAGTATACCAAGCCCTGTCTGATCACAGGCAACGGTGCCCACACGTGCTTTGATGTATTTTGCGAGGCGGGCAGACCGTGCATAGAACTTCTATGCACGAGCTGCCCGCCTTGGCCAAAAAGGTGCAGCAGGGGGGACCAAAGTGGTCCCCCAGCAAGTCGCGTTGGGGTACAGCTGGGTCAGTGACCGGGTCACTGGGCCTTGTGCAGCCTGCATGGCGCGCGGCTTTCATAAGTCGTTTCTTCCTAGTCCATTGTTAGCTGCTAGCTGCTCAGGGCAGTACGCTCTGCCCATCATACTTGGTGCACACTGTTCTTGCCTCACGCAGATGTATTGAGTTGCGTTGCAGCAGTAACAGTGCTTACTAGTGCTGCTTTAAGTGGATCTTGAAGTGGAAGTGGGGACTTGCGGGGGTGATGGCCAACATCATACGGCAGCTGGCGTACGCGAGGGAAAGCAGCCACTTCAAAGTTGAGCAGGCAAGTGTGTTAGCTCTCCAAGCACTGTTGCCCGGGAGTCATTCCACTGGCGCTGGAGCCCGCCTCAGGTTGCCGCTGTGTCCTGTGCAGGAGGCGGACCTGCAGCGGCATGCGCAGCGCCTTGCCCGGCAGGGCAAGATAAAAGAGATTGCAGGCGCATACCTCAGGCCTCGGCGGGAGCTGACGTTTGAAGAGAGCTTGCAGACCTACGAGGCGCGCACCGACTCGATGCAAATCCTGCAGCTGCGGCCAGCCTGGGCTTGGTGGTCGGGCTTAGCACCCTCTGCCGCACAGGTGCTCGCAGAGATCCTGCAGCAGGGGGCGCGGATAGACGACCCGGACGCCGCAGCTCGCCAGGAGTTTGTGAGGTGGGGACGCGCTCAGCGCGCTCGCTGCGTGCACAGCCTCCACTCTGAACCAGCTGCTGCATGGACCAGCTCTTCCTCACTCCTTGTCAGCTGTTCAGGAGCAGGTATTTGCTCCTGTGCTCCATGTCCCTGTGCCTGCGCGCCGCCAGGCAACGTGGCGTCCCTGACACCGTGCACACTTGAACACCTCGGACGCTCGAAGCGCTTTGACCAGAGGGTGTGACGTCTGGCTGAGGTTCCAGGACGCCGTGAGGCAGAGGCTGTCAGCGCAGGCGGGTACGCGCGGAGCTGCCAAAGCTGACAGAGGCGGAGATGGCGCACTACCGCAGCAGCCTGTACGGCGTCGCGGCCGTCAGTCACGTGCCCAAGGCAAGCGCCTGCTCACTGCTGGCCCCGCATGTGTCCCCACACAGGTGTCTGCGGTACCTGGTGTGTTGCGCGACCTCGCCAGCACTTGGTATGTTCGAAGCATGTGCCTCGTGCGCTCCCACATGCACGACATGCAGCCCACAATGCCGCTTGTGCATGTGGGCTCGCAAGGATTCGTGGTGCAGCGTGTGTACTGGCCATTGCCGCATGCATGTGCATGCAGGTGCATAGTCGGTTATGCGTTATGTAGCGTGTCTTGTGCTTTGCGCGTGCACGCACACCGTCTGAAGCTGAGTGCATGCGGCAGATCTCTCTGGGCAGGAATAGGTTTGGGGCGCTGCACGCGAACGCCAGCGCGTCCGCGCCGCCGCCGCGCGCGCTGTCGCCGCAGGCGCGCGAGGCGGCGCGCCGCGTCTACAACGCCGGTGCGCGCGGCCTTCGGCGCCAGGCCAGCAGTCTGTGCAGCGTGCGCTGCCGCTGCGGCTGTAGCAAGCTCCAGTGGCTGTGCGGCCCCGGCGGCGGCCTGGCGGCTGCATGACTTCGCTTTTGCGGCGACGTCCGAGGCTTGCGATCGCTTGCTTGGCGCGGATTGTACGCCGCATCAGTCAGCCGCAAGAGCACCAGCCTGACCACCCAGCACTGCTGCTGTCAGATGGCGTATGGTTGAGCGGGGTCTGAGCGCTGCGTGGCCGCCGCGCCGTGCAGGCGTGCGCTCGCTGCTGTACGGCTCCGCGGCGGGCGTGGCCGGCTGCCTGCTGCTGGTCGCTGCGGGCGCGCATGTGCTGGACGTGCGCGCGCCGGGCGAGCTGCGCGAGCGCCTGAGCGCCGCGGCCGCGCCGCTCGCCCTCCGCCTGCAGGCCGGGCTCCTGCCCGTGAAGGCGCGCATCCAGGTGGGCGCCCCTGCCGCCGCCCGAGCCGCGTGCGCACGCTAGATCAGCACTCCTGGTAATGTTAGCTCCGTTGCCGTGCGCATGTCGCTTGGACCCGTCTGTTGAAATCTGTCCAAAGAGAGCAGCTGTTAGCCCTGCACGCTATATCAGCCCCGAAGCAATCAAGCGCTGCTGCGCATCCACACGCCTGCCAGCGCACAGCGTGAGCGAGCCTCCCTGCTGCTGCCTGGTGACCTGTCCGCGGGCGGGCCCAATGCCGTCGGGCGAGCCTGATCGGCGCGGCGCAGTTAGATAAGCGTTCAATTGAACCCTAACCCTTATGCAGGCATTCTTTGACGGCTTCGGCGCGGACGGCGCGGACGGCGCCGGCACGGACAGCGACTTCTCGCGCGCGCTGGGCAGTCGCCTGCAGGCGCGCTACGGGCGCGGCGGCGGCTCCCTGCAGCGCGGCGGCCCGGGGAGCTCTGGCGAGTAGGAGGACGTTGTGTAGCCGGCCGAGCAATTTCCATGTGGGTTTGCCCTGATCAGAGGATCAGGGAGTGATCAATCAGGCAATTCTTTCTGGCAGCACTTGGCTGCGCTGGGTCCCGGGAGCCAGCTTGCAGGATGGCGGCGCATGCCGTTGACCTGCACATTCTTGCTTGCAGGCAACCCCTCCACCTTGTATTTGAACGCACAATGGCGGCGTTCGGCCATTGCGCGCTGTATGTGTAGCTCGGCAGGCCGGCGCCTGTTGCCCTGGGAGCCACGCTTGACTGTGGTGCTAGTCAGGTTATTATTTGCTTTACCAGGTTGCACTCTCTTCATTCCCCGGTCTCTAGGCAACGCATGTATGCAGTGGCAAAGGTGACGCATGAGCAAGGCTGCAGCATGTTGCTGGGGTTCAAGCAGTGTTGCAACTGTGGCTCTCTGTCGCTGCCTAGGCGCTTGTCCATCAAGTCAAGCTTGTTGCAGGCTAGCAAGCAACTGACGCGCTGACGTGGTTGCGACATAACAAATACACCTGGACAAAAAGATATAATACAAACATGCATTGGCTTGGCTCATTGCTACTCAGTACCTCTAGAGGAAAAACAGATGGAGTCAACCAGTGAAATGTAATCCACAGGACAGAATGGTGCACAACTGGACAAACATGTACATGTGGCTCGGATGCGACCCCCCCGCCGCGCCGCCTGCGCCAGCGCTCACCCCGGCACGTAGGCCACGTCGCCGTCCAGGCGCACGGCGTGCGGCACGAACGTGAGGTTGGGCGACAGCACCTGGACGTGCGGGATGTCCGGCAGCGGGAAGCCGTCGCGCAGCAGGCCGTCGTTTATCTGCGCCTGCAGGCCGTGGACCCATTTGTCAGTCAACGAACAGCAACCAACAATTGGCTGCCAATTGTCCTCCAAAAAAAAAAAATTAAGAGAGGATTATCAGAACAGGTATTGTCTCCACGACAACACACTGTCCCCATCATTGATCCCTGTTAGCTTGCCTGAAGTGACAAACAGGCTCAATCAGGGTGCACGTAGGGCGCCGCACCTGCACCAAAAAGGCCACGATGGAGGCAAGCAGCTGTAGCCGGCTCTCGTCCACATTGCCCACGTCGCTGTGCAGCACGCGCACCTGCGCGGCCGCTCGAAAATGTCAGCAGCGGCACATGCATGGGCGCGCCGACGTGCAAAAGGTCGAGTCGCCAACGTCCTGCGCCGCCCTGGCGCTGGCGCAGGCATCGCTGACCTCTTCTCGGTCCCAGCTCAGATGCAGAGGCTTTCAAAGCAGCCATCTCCGCTGGCGCAGTGAACATGCGTTGCGCCCATGCGCAGTGCGCTGCGGTCGATTGCATTGCAGCCGGCTCTGCGGCACGCAGCAGCGGGCGCCAGCCGCAGGCCCGCAGCACAGCTGCGCCCGGGCAGCCGCCTTGGCGGGCGCCCAGGCTGGTGCGGGCGGGCAGCGGGGGCGGGCAGCGGGCGCGCGCCTTGAGCGCCGGCAGCACAAGCTGCATGCTGGCCGACAGCCGGTAGCTGCCCGGGCGCGCGGGCGCATCGCGCTCCAGCGCCAGCCGGCCCGCCTCCAGCTCGCCCGCCACCTCCAGCGTGAACAGGTGCGGGCCGCGCGGCGCCGCGCCCGCGCCCGCCTCCCGCGCCGCGCCCGGCTCGCGCCCCTGGCCGGCCGCCTGCTGGGCGCCCGCCGCGCGCGCGGGCGCGGCCAGGAAGAAGGAGAGCGTGACGGCGCCGTCGGTGACCACGCCGCGGTCGGCGTCCACGACGGTCGCCGGCGGCGCGCTCACGTTGGCCTGCAGGCCCATCGCGCGGTTGCCTGCCCCCGCCGCGCGGGCCGGCCCGGTCAGCGCGCTCGCGCGGCCGCGCGTGCCCCGAGAAAAGAACCGAGAGTCGCGCTGTTTGAGCCGGGCTCGTCCGCGCGCGCGCGAGCAGCGCCTTCCCACCACGCACGCTGCGGCCTGCACGCCCTGCATCCGCACCTGACCTGCTCGCTGCCCCACAAGGTGTCAAACCACCCAGCCAGGCAGAGAGCGGCGCGCGCCCGGGTACAGCTCGGGCAGGCGCGGCGCGATGAGCGCCCAGGTGGCCGTGTACAGCGCGTAGTCGGGCACGTCGTCCGGGCCCAGCCACAGCCGCAGCGCGCCCCGCTCGTGCAGCACCCACGTGAAGCTGCGCGCGGCGCGCGCGCCTGGCAGTCACGGATGCATGCAAGGCAGGAGCAGTTCCAAGAGCAAGGCTGCAGTGGCAGGTGGCTGACCGGCTGAGCCGAAGCGCGCCTGTGCGCGCCAACGGCGTCTGCCCCGGCCGGGCGCCTGGGGCAGCGGGTGCAAGCGCTGGGTTTGCAGGAAGCACAGCATCTCATGCCTGCTTGGCTCATGCGCACACGGCAAACTTGATGCAGACCACTCGCAGGCCCGGCGGCGCACCAGTTGACGATGCTCTGGTCGATCAGGCCGGTCAGCATGGCGCCGCGCCGCTTGCCGCCCTCGGCAGGCTGCCCAGGGGCCTGCTCGGCCAGCGCCCTGGCGGTCCCGGCCCGGCCCGCGCGCTGCCCAGCCCCAGCTCCCTCCGCTGCACCGCCGCCCCCGTCTGTCACGCCCGGCGCGCCCCCAGCCGCGCTCCGCGCAGCCGCCGCGCCTTGCGGTGCACCGCCGCCGGGGAACAGGGAGCGCCAGGGCCGCCCAGCGTCCCCTGCCGCAGAAGTGCCGCGCGGCGGCGCGCGGCGGTAGGGGCACTCCTGCCAGGAGCCGTGCGGGCTCTGGAAGCGGCCCCAGTCGTGCAGGACGAGGTGCGCGGGCGTCACGGCCGGGTCGCCGGCCAGGCTGACGTTGAGCTGCAGGCCCTTGACGTCGGCGACCAGCGGGATGCCGCCCGCCAGCTTGTTGCCAAAGTCGGGGATCTTGGCCGTCATCTGCGCGAAGCACGCGGCGGCCCTTGGCCCGTCGGCGCGGCTGCGCATGGCGCAATGCGTGCTCCGCGCCTGCCCGGCGCCGCTGCTGCAGCAGCCACCAGGGAGGTAGATGATTAGGGTAGGTTTAGGGTTGCATGGGCTGCACAACAGCGCAGCCATGTCCAACCAGTCCCCTGAGAGCAGCAGCGTCTGGGCGGAAGCGGGGCTCGGTGGCGGCTGCAGGCATCCCGGGCGGTGGCAGCCGGCGACGCGCCGGCGCCACGCGCCGCCGCCTGGGAGAGGCCGCGGCGGGGCGCGCGCGCGCCTGCGAGGCGACCTCGCGCGTGATCGCATCCGTGATGGGCGAGCGCGCGAGCGAGGCGACCAGGTTGTACAGCCACGCGAGGTCGGTGCCCGACACATCGACATCCAGGCCGTCAAAGCGGACCTCCGCGGGCGCCGCCGCCGCCACATGCGCGCTGCGGCCGCGTCCCTCGTCAGGCGGGTGCACATGCAAGTCATCCTGTGTCGGCGCTCCGCCCGCTGGGCACTGCAGACCAGCTCCGCCAGCACAGCAGCAACCACCACCATCATCATGACTTGCACACACTGCAGCCACATGTGGGGACTGTGCCGTTCAGCCCACAGGCACGCAGCCAGGCACGCAGCGCTCGTTCCCGACACCCGCCAGCGCCACAGCCCGGGTGCCTGGACGTTGGCCGGCGGCCTGCGGGGCGCACTGGCCGGCGCCGTCGTTGGACAGGGCGATGCGCAGGCGCGCGCGGCCGTTGGTGGCCACCAGCTTCAGCGAGCCGTGGTCGCCCACCTCCTGCGCAGCGCTCCGCGCGGCTCATTGCTCACTCGCACACTGTGCGTAGCTGGCACACTGCAAGTGCTCTCTCTGACAAGCGCCATCGGTAGCCGTCCTGGGAGGGTCAGTCCTGTGAAGGCCAGGCTCTGTGCAGAGGCGCAGGGCGTGCAGCGGATGCTCAGCAGTCGCTGCCAGCGGCCTCCTGGGGTGTTCGGGCAGAGACGGGCAACAGGCTAGGGCTATGGTAGGTCTACCAAGAGTCGCAGCGCACCGGGAAGCTGGTGCGCTGGTAGCGCCAGCCGGCCAGCACGACCGCCTTGAGGCGCGAGACGGTAAGCACCAGGCCGCTGTCCGCGCCGAGCGCGAGGCCCGTTTCGGCGCCGCCCAGGTCCAGCGCGTCCAGCGTCGGGTGGTCCAGGTTCACGCGGAACCGCCCCAGCACCGGCACTGCGCGGCGCGCGCGCGTTTGGCGCACAGCGACGCTACTCCTGCGCGGCCGTGAGCGTGCCCGGGCGCCAGGCAGCCCAGGCCGAGCGGGGGAGCTTGGCTGTGAACGGCGCTATGTGCCAGAGCGCATACGACGGTCCCGCATGGTGCTCTCACAGCAGGCTGGCCACGGTCGTCCCGGTTCCGAGCAGCCCAGCAATGTGAGTCACGCCCGCGCGCCACGCCCGCTACCAGCTTCACTTTGTCTTGCGGCAGTGACACTGGCACACAGCAGGACAGCAGTGCAGGAACAGGAACGACTGAAGCTGCAGAAGCACTGCATGCAGTAATCAATTGCCCGCGGTATGGGAGGGCGTGCCATCTGTGTACGTTTCGAGGTCGCCCAGGTTGGCCTTGCTGAGGCGGTCGCGCACGAGCTGCACGTAGCACACACGCTCAGCGCGCCGTCCACGGGCACATGCAGTCATGGCCATGCGCGACCAGGGAAAGCGCACGCCTTGACAGCGACGCCACTCGCGTAGCTAAAGAAGGCGGGCGACACGATGCCGGTGATTGCTGGGATAACCGCCTTTGTATCATTGTGTTTGTGACTGGCAGGCGCGCGCTCCGCTGCGTGTGCTTGATGGACTGCTGCCAAGGCTGTCAGAAACAGCAGGGCGCAAGTCGATCTCATACCATCTGCAGCAAGGCCGGCAGCCAGAAAGTGGACAAGCGCTTGCAAACTCGGCCTCTCAACAATTGCAAGTCGCTGGTGTATCTCAAGAAAGTCTACAGAGATGTTGATTGCTTGTCACCGCGCGCTTCACATGCCCTGCAGCTTACAGGTGAGCTCTAGAGAATGATGTGCAGCTATCCTGTAGTGGGTATAGCCTGAATGATGTCAAGGTATAACACTTTTCTGAGAGCACAAGCGTCTTAAGAAGTTCAGACATATGCATGCAGCACATGTCCCAGGTCAACAACACCATTGGTGCTGTGACTGGTGCCTCATTGCTCAAAGTGACTGCTAAGCCCCTGCATGCGCGCACCTATGTTGACAGATGCGTTATGGCAGCATCGAGTGGCACACCGCGTAAGCCTGCATGCGTATATCCTGTGTTGAACCGCACTTTCAAGTGCATCCTGACCTAAACCAATGCATGCAAAAGTGCTCGCGCTAGCAGTCTCAGCCAGCTCCATACTTCGGCAGCCAAGTCGCAAGTGTGCACATCTCCCATACAAGTTGAGCTTGTGTTTGGACAGGTTCGGTTGCACATGCATGACCATTCACCCAACATTCATCGCCTCAGGCTTCTCACGAGCAGCGGCATTCGACATTACGGTCAGGTCCTTGCCACGGACGGGCGCAGGTCACGCGCTCATGCATTCTTCAGACGCCCACTTGCGCACAGCTGAGGCATGCGCGCATAACCGTCAAAACACTTGTGTGCATGACCCTTGAAGAATACCGAAAGAATATGCCCAGGGCTGCTCAGCAGCGCGGGCTGCTAGTGTACGTGTTTGCAGCAACCCACAATACTTCAAGGTCATCACGAGCCCCAGGTTCTGCCGGGACGGCGCCCTGCCAGGAAACAGGTGCGCCCTGTCGGCAGGCGCGAAGAGGCAGCCTTGACAGCCGTGCCGCGGCGTCCAGGCGTCATGCTGCCGCTACCCAATTTGCCGCCACCCAAGATGATGCCCAAGCAATGCTGCTAATCGAGCACGCGCAGCGCTGCACAAGCCCAGCACACCGCTGCGCTGACGCCTCTGCGGCGCTGGCAGTGTGAGCACGCAGAGCGAGCTCACCACGCGCTCGCTGGACTACCCAGCGCAACCCTGAGCTGGCCCCCTAGCGACGCTGGTAGTTGAGCGTGCGCAGCGCGAGCGCGATGCCCAGCGCAAACACCAGCACAAAGCCTGCCAGGATGGCCACCACCTCGCCCAGGAACTGGCGGTACCCGAAGTAGCTGAACAGGAAGTCCTTGACGGCGGCGTGCGTGCCGTCCTGGAGGTCCATGGGCTCGGTCACGTCGCTGAGCTGGGACCCGACCAGCCCGTACAGCGTCCACTGGACCGGGTCGAGGTAGAACACCCACTGCCACCACGGCGGCGCCTGCGGGA